>Ga0182018_10000567_pt1 | contig 46979 bp, 41 predicted proteins | sample 812P2MmetaG_FD_120490 | JGI IMG/M metagenome (GOLD analysis project Ga0182018, IMG submission 120490) | Permafrost microbial communities from Stordalen Mire, Sweden - 812P2M metaG | ecosystem: Environmental > Terrestrial > Soil > Wetlands > Permafrost | place: Sweden: Stordalen | collected... | reverse complement strand
CTCGAAGATCCAGATGATCAAGTCCTGCGCACGGGGCTTCCGCACCTTCGAAAACTACCGCATCGCTATACTCTTTCACTGCGGAAAGCTCGAACTCCATCCACTATAATCGGCGAAGAACCAATTATTCCAACGTTTTTTTGCCAGAAATTATTACGTAACTCATTGTATGTAAATGAGTTGGTGGACCCGATCAGGTTCGAACTGACGACCTCCTCAATGCCATTGAGGCGCTCTTCCAACTGAGCTACGGGCCCATTAGCAGGTGCGAAGGGTGAGAAAAATCGATTTTCCCCCGCCGAACGCAAGTAGTTTCTGGCTGCGGCCGGACCCGAGCGTCGACGAACTACACATTGAGGACCGGCGGCTCCTCAGCGGGCGGACTCGCGTATAGTCGGCTTAGCGCCTCTCTCAGCCGTGCTTCGTCCATCTCCCGGCGCTTGACGGCCCGGTATTCCGCCTCCCCGAAGAAGAAGATCAGGACGCAGATCGCGGCCGTGAAGTACCTTCCAAAATAGACCGCCGCGGCGAACCCGACGACCGTCACCACCTTAGCGACCATGGCTGCCCAATAGGTGGCACGCACGTAGGGAATCCACAACGCCAGTAGGGCGCGCAGGATCCGGCCGCCGTCCATGGGAAACGCGGGGGTCAGGTTGAAGATGCCCATGACCAGGTTGGCCAGGAGCAGGAATCTGCCGATATCCCCGAGCGACGACGGAATGGAAACGTCGTCCCAGCCGTCCGGAAAACTGACGACGCACCACAACACCGCGGCTATCGCAAAATTGACCGCGGGGCCCGCGGCGGCGATCAGCAGCTCCTGGGAGGGCTTTCTTGGGATCGAGTCGAACTCGGCCATTCCCCCTATCGGCATCAGGAGGATCCGCCTCACGCCCACGCCAAAACGCCTTGCCATGAAGGAATGCCCGAGCTCGTGGAGGACCACGCAGGTGAAGACGGCCAGGAAGATCGCGGCGCTCCACCAGAGTCCCGGGACTCCGGCCTCCTTCCAGCCTTCCTCGCACACATAGGCCAGCAGCAGCAGGAAGCTGAAGTGCAGCGAAATCATGATGCCGCGGATGCGGAACAAGTTGATTGACCAGCCAAGCATGCCATCTAATGAAGCCCGACCCGGGCAAATCGCCAGCCGAACCTTGGAAACCAACGCTAAAGCACCCACCATCCTCGTCATAGACGACGACGCGGAGATCCGCTACTCGCTCACGCGCGTCCTCTCGTCGCGCGGCTACCTGGTGTCGGAGGCGCCCAGCGGCGAGCAGGGGGTCGCCATGGTCAAGAAGGGCCCGCTTCCCGACCTGGTCTTCCTGGATATCAGGATGACCGGGATGAGCGGGCTCGAGGCCCTCCAGCACATAAGGTCGGTGAACCCGAAGCAGCTTGTCATCCTGATGACCGCATTCGGAACGGCGCAGACGGCGATCGAGGCGATGAAATTCGGCGCGCTCGACTACGTCATGAAGCCGTTCGACCCCCAGCGGGTGCTGGCACTGGCCGAAAACGCGCTCAAGACCCACGCCGACCTCCGGGCGGTCGGCGAATACAAGCCGACCATCAACACCGAGGACTACAAGGAGGGGATCGTGGGCTCGTCGCCAGTGATGCAGGAGGTTTTCAAGGTGATCGGGCAGGTGACGGCGAGCGACGTCACGGTCATGATCACGGGGGAGAGCGGTACCGGCAAGGAGCTCGTCGCCCGCTCGATCTGGAAGCACAGCCACCGCGCCGGAAAGCCCTTCATCGCCGTGAACTGCGCGGCCATTCCCGACAACCTGATCGAGAGCGAGCTCTTCGGCCACGAGAAGGGATCGTACACCGGGGCGACCGGGCAGCGCATCGGCAAGTTTGAGCTCTGCGACGGGGGGACCATCTTCCTGGACGAGATCGGCGACATGGCGCTTGCGACCCAGACGAAGATACTGCGCGTCCTCCAGCAGGGCGAGATCCAGAGGGTGGGGGGGACGGAGACCATCCGGGTCGACGTCCGGATCATCGCGGCGACCAACAAGGACCTGGAGGCGATCGTCAAGGCCAAGGCCTTTCGCGAGGACCTCTACTACCGGCTCAACGTGGTCCGCATCAAGATGCCGCCGCTGCGCGACCGCATCGAGGACATCCCCCAGATCGTCGATTTCTGCATGCAGAACCTGGTGAGGCAGCGCAAGGCGCGGACCTCCAGGGTCTCCCCGGAGGCGATGGCCGTCCTCACCCGCCACGTGTGGCCCGGCAACGTCCGCGAGCTCGAGAACGTCGTCTACAGGAGCGCCGTCGTGGCCCAGGGCGACGCGATCCTCGTCAAGGACCTGCCGCCGGAGATACGCGGGCCGGGCGGCGAATCCGCCCAGTCGCCCGCGCTGACGATGGAGTGCGCGCTCGACTTTGTCGCCGAGCGCCTGGCGTCGTCGGACAGCCCGCTCTGGCCCCAGGTCGAGCGCGAGGTCGTCAAGCGCGTGCTCAAGGCCTCGAACGGCGACGAGGCCTCCGCGGCGAAGCGCCTGGGGATCACCAAGGCCGCGCTGCGCAAGCGCCTCTAGGAATCGCCAAAGCCGTTCGGGTGGGTGCGGTGCCAGGTCCATGCCGTCCCGACGATCGAGTCGATGTCCGGGAACCGGACCTTCCACCCGAGCTCCCGCTTCGCCTTCGACGAATCGGCGTACAGGGCGGGGGGGTCGCCCAGGCGCCGGGGGCTCTCGATGACCCTTATCCTCCGTCCCGTCGCCTTCTCCACGGCCCGGATAACCTCGCGGTTGGAGGACGGAACTCCCGTGCCCAGGTTGTAGAAATGCGCCGCCCCGGGCTCGGCCAGCCTGTCGAACACGGCAATGTGCGCGCGGCTCAGGTCGTCCACGTGGACGTAGTCGCGCAGGCACGTGCCGTCCGGGGTGGGGTAGTCGGTGCCGAACAGCTGGAGCGAGGGGCGCTTGCCGGTTGCGGCGTCTATGGCGAGCGGGATCAGGTGGGTCTCGGGATTGTGGTCCTCGCCCACCGAGCCGTCCTCGGCTGCGCCCGCCGCGTTGAAGTACCTGAACACCGCGAAGGAGATCTTTCCCGCGTGGGCAAGCGCGCGCAGCGCGTTTTCGACATCGAGCTTGGTCTGGCCATAGGGATTGATCGGGGCCTGGGGCGCCGTCTCGGGTATCGGGAGCTTGTCGGGCACACCGAACGTCGCGCAGGTCGACGAGAAAACGAACTTCCGCACGCCGGCGCCGAGCATCGCATTGAGCAGGTGTAGGGTGGCGGCCAGGTTGTTCAGGTAGTACTTGAGCGGATCCGTCACGGACTCGCCAACGTAGCAGAACGCGGCGAAGTGCATCACGACGTCTATCTTCTCCTGCGCGAGGATACGGGAGACGACGGCCTCGTCGCCAAGATCGGCCAGGTGGAGCGGCACGGCCTTCTCGACCGCGGCCCGATGCCCGTAGACCAGGCTGTCGATCACGACGGGCCTGTGGCCTGCGGCAGAAAGCTGACGCACGCAATGACTTCCGATGTAGCCCGCGCCTCCGACCACAAGAACGTTCATGGGAGGGAACCTTTTATTGCGTTCGGACCGTTGTTGGCTAGCGATTTCCTCCTTGCGCAGCGAATGAACCTCCCGCGGATCGTCATCACGGGCGTCGGCCTGACGGCCCCGAACGGTAACTCCCTCCCGGAGTTCCGGGGCAACCTGCTGTCCGGGGTGGCCGGGATCGAGTGGCTCGAGGTGCGCTACATGGGAAGGCTCCTCGCGGGCGTCTGCCACTTTGACGCGCTCAAGCACCAGAAGAAGAAGGAGGTGCGTGTCGGGACGCGGGCCGGCAGCATCAGCATCTGGTGCGCGCGCGAGGCCATCGCGGACAGCGGCGTGGCGTTTGAGTCGTTTCCCAAGGACCGGGTGGGCATCTACATCGGCTGCACCGAGCACGGCAACGTGGAGACCGAGAACGAGATCCACGCCATCTCGAAATTCAACTACGACACCAAGTACTGGTCGCACTACCACAACCCCCGGACCGTCGCGAACAATCCGGCAGGGGAGGCGTCGCTCAACCTCGGCGTCACCGGCCCGGCCTACACGATCGGCGCCGCCTGCGCCGCCGGCAACCTCGGGCTCATCCACGCGTCCCAGATGCTCCGGCTTGGCGAGGTCGACCTTGCGGTCTGCGGGGGCGTGAGCGAGAGCATCCACACATTCGGCATCTTCGCCGGCTTCAAGTCGCAGGGCGCCCTCGCCACCCACGACATCCCCGCAAAGGCGTCGCGGCCGTTCGACATGGCCCGCAACGGGATCGTCGTCTCGGAGGGCGGCTGCCTCTACACGCTTGAGCGAATGGACGACGCCCTGGCGCGCGGCGCCCGCATCTACGCCGAGATCGCCGGGTACGGGGTCAACAGCGACGCGAGCGACTACGTCCTTCCCAACCCGGTCCGCCAGGCCGAATGCATACGCAAGTCGATCGCCAGCGCGGGGCTCACCCCGGAAGCGATCCACCTCGTCAACACGCACGCGACCGCGACACCGCTGGGCGACATCCAGGAGTGCGAGGCGATACGGGCCGTCTTCGGCAAAGGCTGCCCGGACACCTTCATCAACAACACCAAGAGCTTCATCGGGCACTGCATGGGGGCGGCGGGCGCGCTTGAGCTCGCGGGCAACCTGCCGTCGTTTGATGACCTCACGGTGCACCCGACGATCAATGTCGACGACCTGGATCCGGCGTGCGCGCTCCCGGGCCTGGTCCTGAACGTTCCGGCGAGGGCGGAGCGGATCGACACGATCCTCAATAACTCGTTCGGAATGCTCGGCATAAATTCCACGTTGATTGTGAGGCGATTCGTGGCATAACATCCACCTTTGCCGAATCACTCATGACCAACGAAGAATGCAAGAAGGCGGTTCTGGATATCATCGCCGACATCGCGCCCGACGAGGACCTCTCAAACGTCAAGCCCGACGTGCGCCTGCGCGACCAGCTCCAGCTCGATAGCATGGACTTCCTCGACATCGTGATGGAGCTGCGCAAACGCCACGGGATCGAGGTCCCCGAGGCCGACTACATGCGCCTTGCCTCTCTCGACAGCTGCGCCGAATACCTGACGCCGAAGTTCAACGCGCTCGCGGCGAAGAGTTGAATTCAGGCTCGCAGTACGACGTCGCCATCATCGGAGCCGGTCTCTCCGGCCTGGCGGCGGGGATAAGGCTGGCTCATTTCGGCAGGAGGGTGTGCATCTTCGAGCGCCACAACGCCGTCGGCGGATTGAACGGCTTCTACAGCCTCGGCGGCAGAAAGTACGACGTGGGGCTCCACGCCGTCACCAATTTCGTCCCCGCCGGGGTCAAGGGGACGCCCCTGGGGAAGATCCTGCGGCAGCTGCGCATCGAAAGGGAGGAGTTCGCGCTCTGCCCCCAGAAGGGCTCCCGGGTCGCTTTCGGGCCGAGGGGCGCGACCGCGCTCAGGTTCTCCAACGATTTTGGCCTGCTTGAATCCGAGGTCGCGTCCCTGTTCCCGCGCCAGGCCGACGGATTCGGCAGGATCGCCCGGTTCGTCCGCGACGCCCCGCTTTCGGGCGGCGGGACGCAGGGTTCCGCCCGCGAGTTCATCCGCGCCCAGATTGACGACCCCCTGCTTGAGGACCTGCTCCTTTGCCCCCTCATGTTCTACGGCAGCGCCCGCGAGCAGGACATGGATCTCGACCAGTTCGCCATCATGTTCCGCGCGCTGTATCTCGAGGGATTCGCCCGTCCCCTCGAGGGCGTGCGGGTCATGATGAGGGTCCTTCTCGAGAAATACCGCGCCGCGGGCGGGGAGCGGCGGATGAAGTGCGGCGTCAGGAGCATCGTCGCCAGGGAGGGCAGGGCGGCGGCCCTTGTCCTCGACACGGGGGAGGAGATCGTCGCCTCCCAGGTCATCTCATCGATAGGAAACGCCGAGACGGAGGCGCTCATGGGAAGGGCGCGGCCCGAGCCGCCGCGCCTCGGCTACGTCGAGACGATTTCGGTCCTTGACCGCCCGCCGTCCGACCTGGGCTGGGGAGACGACACCATCGTGTTCTACAACGACTCGGAGCGGTTCAGCTACCGCAATCCGGGCGGGCAGGTCGACACAAGGAGCGGGATCATATGCTTTCCGAACAATTTCGAGTACGGGCCCGGCCGCGGGCTCAAGGAGGGCTTCTTCCGGGTCACCTGCCTTGCGAACTACGACCATTGGGTGAACCTCCCGGAGGCCACGTACCGCGCCGACAAGCTGAGATGGTTCGGCGCGATCCAGGAATCGGCCAAGCGCTTCCTGCCGGAGCTGGCCCCCGCGGAGGCGCTCGAGCGGGCCACGGTGGCGACGGACATGTTCACGCCGACGACGGTGGAGCATTACACCGGGCACATCCACGGCGCGATCTACGGGTCCGCGGTCAAGAACCCGGGCGGCCGAACGGAACTCTCGAACCTCTACCTCTGCGGCACCGACCAGGGAATGCTCGGTATCGTCGGCTCGATGCTCAGCGGGATCACGATCGCCAACCAGCACATCCTCAGGAGCCAGCCCCGGTAGCCCGTGGCCATTCCGGCGGTCCGGGCGCCGTTTTGCGCCCCTGTCCCCGTCCCGGGATCGCCCTCCGGGGCGCCGCGGGCCGGCCCACCCGCCGCGAAACCAGTTGCCGACGGCCCCGGACGCTGCACAACATTGTCCCTCCATGGCTTATGACTGGCTCAAAGGAGTGGCCGACGAGTATGACGTGATCGTCATAGGAAGCGGCCTGGGCGGCCTGACGGGCGCAAACGTGCTCGCGAAGGCGGGCCACCGCGTGCTGCTTGTCGAGCACCACTACCAGTACGGCGGCCTCGCAACCTGGTTCACCCGCAAGGGCGGCCACATCTTCGACATCTCGCTCCATGGCTTCCCCGTCGGGATGATCAAGTCCTGCCGCAAGTACTGGACCCGCGAGATCGCGGACTCGATCGTCCAGTTGAAGCATATCCGCTTCGTCAACCCGGAGATGGACGTGCGGACGACCTTCACGCGGGAGGACTACACCCGCGTGCTCGTGGAGCAGTTCGGCCTCGAGCGGGCGCAGGTCGAGCGCTTCTACGAGCACCTGCGCGGGATGAACTTCTACGACAGCAGCAGCGAGACGACCGGCGAGATGCTCGAGCGGTTCTTTCCGGGCAGGAACGACGTCAAGCGCCTGCTGATGGAGCCGATCGCCTATGCCAACGGCTCGACGCTCGACGACCCGGCGATAACCTACGGGATCGTGTTCTCGAATTTCATGGGCTCGGGCGTCTACACGTTCAGGGGAGGGTCCGACCTGCTGATCGACAAGATGACCGCCGAGCTGAGGAAGAACGGGGTCGAGCTGCGCAAGAAGGTCCTCGTCGAGCGGATCCTCGTCGAGGAGAGGGCGGGCGGGAAGGTCGCCTGCGGGATCGTCGCAAGCGGGGGCCGCGTCATCCGCGCCAAGGCGGTTCTGTCCAACGCCAACATCAAGAACACGGTGTTCCGCCTTGCGGGCGCGGAGAACTTTTCCGCCGAGTACGCGGCCGCCGCGCAGGCCGTCCGCATCAACTCGAGCTCCTGCCAGGTCTATTTCGGGATCCGCAAGGGCGAGACGATACCCGACATCGGCGACCTCGTCTTCACCTCGGCCAGCCCGACCTTCAGCAGCGGCGAGCTGACGGACCTCCACACCACCAGCCGCACGTTCTCGGTCTATTACCCGGACACGAGGCCGGGTTCCGACCGGTACACCGTCGTCGCCTCGATAAACGGCCTGTACGCGGACTGGAGCTCGCTGTCGGAGCCCGAGTACGCGCGCGAGAAGGAGCGGCTCATAGAGGAGTCGATCGTGGCCCTTGAGAAATTCATACCCGGGGTGAGGGGAATGATCGACTGGAAGGAGGCGGCGACGCCCCGGACGATCGAGCGCTACACCACCCATTTCGGGGGCACCTCGTTCGGGACCAAGTTCGAGGGCCTGAAGGTCTCCATGGAGCTATCCGAGCAGCTGCCCGGGCTGTACCACGCGGGTTCGGTGGGAATCATCATGTCGGGCTGGCTGGGGACGATCAACTACGGCGTCATCACGGCCAACAAGGTCGACCGATACGTCTGCGCCCAGAGGCAGGGCAGGGCGGCATGAGCGCCGACCCCCAGGTCCTCGGGCTGATTCCCCACCGGCCCCCGTTTCTCTTCGTCGACGAGATCGTCTCCGAGACCGCCGAGGGGCTGGTCGCGCGGCGCACCTGGAGCCCGGACGAGGCGTTCTACAAGGGGCACTACCCGGGCGCGCCGATCACCCCGGGCGTCCTCCTCTGCGAGTCGGTCTTCCAAGCCGGGGCGCTCTACCTTGCGCGCAGCCTGGCGGGCCAGGGCGCCCCCAAGGGCCTCCCGCTCCTCGTGAAGATCTCGGACGTGCGTTTCCGCAGCCCCGTCTATCCGGGTGACACGGTGACGATCGAGGTCAGGAAGAAGGACTTCATGGCGGGGTTCTACATCATGTCCGGCGCGATGAGGCGGGGCGAGACGCGGGTGCTGTCCGTCAATTTCTCGGTCGCCTGGCGGACCCCGGGGGAGGCGCCATGAGCTTCCTGGGCCTCGAGAGGAAGACGTTCCTTGTCTTCGGCGTCGCCAACAGGCGCAGCGTGGCCTGGGCCGTCGGCAAGTCGCTCGAGGAGGAGGGGGCGCGCGTCGTCTACAGCGTGCGCTCGGACGCCCGCCGCAAGTCGCTGGAGGCGCTCCTGGCCGGCCGGCCCGTCCTCGTGTGCGATGTCGAGAAGGAGGGCGACGTCGACCGCCTCGCGTCGGAGGTCGCCTCGTCCGGGTTCGCCCCGCTGCAGGGCCTGGTCCACTCCATCGCGTTCGCGAACTACGCGGAGGGGCTGAAGCCCTTCCATGCGACGAAGAGGGCGGACTTCCTCCAGGCCGCCGCCGTGTCGGCGTTCTCCCTGGTCGAGATCGCGCGCGCCTTCCGGTCCCATCTCGCCCGCGACGCCTCGGTCGTTGCGATCGGCATCTCCTCGCTCCTGGTGACCCCCGACAACTACGGCTACATGGGGCCGATCAAGGCGGCGCTCGACTCGTCCGCGCGCTTCCTCGCAAAGTCGTTCAGCGCGGACTCCGAGGTGCGGTTCAACGTCGTCGGGTCCGGGCCGCTCAAGACCAGCGCGTCGGCCGGCATACCGGGATACCTCGAGAGCTACCTCTATGCGGAAAAGCTCACCTTCAGGAAGCGCAACCTTGAGACGCAGGAGGTGGCGAACGCGGCGCTTTTTCTCCTGAGCAGCCGGAGCAGCGGGGTCAACGGCGCCACCGTCACGGTCGACGCGGGGCTCGGCTGCAACATGTTCGACAAGGACGTCATCCGGCTCGCGATGAGGCCCGAGCGCTGAGCTCCGTCGCCGCGATCCATGCGCTTCTCGAACGTCTGCCTGGAATCGATCGCGGTCGCGCTTCCGCCCGAGGTGTGGAGCTCGTCGCAGGTCGAGGAGCGCCTCCGCCCCCTCTATGAGCGGCTGCGGCTTCCGTTCGGGCGGCTGGAGCTGATGACCGGCATCCGGGAGCGCCGGATGTGGCCCGAGGGGACCCGCCCCTCGGACGCAAGCGCGGCCGCCGGCAGGGCGGTCCTCGGCGCGTCCTCGCTGCAGAGGGACGAGATCGGCCTCTTCGTCCATGCCGCGGTCTCCCGCGACATGCTCGAGCCCGCGTCGGCTGCGTTCGCGCACCACAAGATCGGGCTGGCCGCCTCGACCCAGATTTTCGACCTGTCGAACGCGTGCCTCGGCTTCCTCAACGCGATCGTCGTCGCCGCCGGCCTGATCGAGAGCGGCCAGATCCGCGCCGCGCTGGTCGCCGCCGGAGAGAATGGCCGGCCACTGGTCGAGGAGACGGTGCGCACCCTCCTCGCCGGCTCGCTCGACCGCAATGCGATCAAGCCGTTCTTCGCGAACCTGACCATAGGCTGCGGCGCCGTCGCCGCCGTCGTCTGCCACCGCGACCTGGTGAAGGGAAGGCCGCACCGGATCCTCGGGGGCGTCTGCCGCGCGGCGACCGAGCACAGCGAGCTCTGCCAGGGTGACACCGGGGCGCAGGGGAGCCTCGCCATGCAGACCGACTCCGAGCGCCTGCTTGATGCGGGCGTCTCGCTTGCGAGGGACACCTGGGCCGGGTTTGCGGCGGAAACCGGCTGGACGAGGGACACGGTCGACCGCGCCATCTGCCACCAGGTGGGAAGCGCGCACCGGCGGCGCCTCTTCGAGGCGCTCGGGCTCGACGTCGCGAAGGACTTCTCGACCTTCGAGACCCTGGGCAACATGGGGTCGGTCTCGCTCCCGGCGACGCTCTCGGCGGCGGTCGATGCCGGGGCGGTTCGCGACGGCGACCGGGTCGCTCTGATGGGCATCGGCAGCGGGCTCAACTGCATGATGCTGGCGCTCGAATGGTGACCGCCCCAGATCCGCCGGCCCTGCCCGCGTGGCTGGCCCGGCTGTATCCCTTTTCACCCGGGTCGTTTCAGGCGCAGGGCGGCGCCCGGATGAGCTATGTCGACGAGGGCCCCCGAGGCGACGAGGCGGTCCTGATGCTTCACGGCAATCCCACGTGGTCGTTCCATTACCGCGACCTCGTCAGGGAGCTCTCCGCATCGCTCCGGTGCGTGGCCCCGGACCACGTCGGGATGGGGCTTTCCGCCAAGCCGGCCGCGTATGACTACAGCCTCGCCTCGAGGATAGCCGACGTCGAGGCCCTGGTCGCGGCCCTCGGGCTCCGCAAGGTGCACCTGGTGGTCCACGACTGGGGCGGGCCCATCGGCCTGGGATTCGCCGGCAGGCATCCGGAGCGGGTGGGGCGGATCGTGATCATGAACACTGCCGCCTTCCCGTCGGGCCGGATCCCGGCGCGCATCGCGATCTGCCGCGCCCCCTACCTGGGGGCCTTTCTCGTGCGGGGGCTCAACGGGTTCGCCGAGGCCGCCACCTGGATGGCGATGGCCTCCCGCCGGCTCACCTGGGACGAGAGGAGGGCCTACCTCCATCCCTATGACAGCTGGGCGAACCGGATCGGCGTGCACCGCTTTGTCCGGGACATTCCCATGGAGCCGGACCACCCGAGCCGGCGAACGCTGGAGGAGGTCGCCCGGGGCCTTTCCCGGCTGGCGGGCCATGAGAAGATGATTCTCTGGGGCGCCCGCGATTTTTGCTTCGACGAGGGCTTCCTTACCCGTTGGCGTGAAATCTATCCCGACGCGCGGATTGAGCGGCTCGCAAACGCCGGTCACTTCGTCCTCGAGGATGCCGGCGGCGACGCACGGGCCCGGATCCTCGATTTCCTCAAACGCACCCCATAATCATGAAATTCGAACACTTCGCCCTGAACGTGGAGGACGCGAGAGCCACGGTCCAATGGTACGCGAACCATCTTGGTCTGAGGATCGCCCGGGCAAAGCCCGACGCGCCCTACACCACATTCATGGCGGATGATTCCGGGCGCGTGATCGTGGAGATCTACAGCAACCCGGCGGCCCCGGTCACCGATTACGGGTCGGCCCACCCCCTTTGCTTCCACATTGCGTTTGTCGCGGACGACCCGAACGCGACCCGCATCCGGCTGCTGGCCGCCGGCGCGACGCCGGCCTACGAGGAGACCCTGGCCGACGGATCCTTCCTGATCATGCTGCGGGATCCATGGGGCGTGCCGCTGCAGCTCGTCCGGCGCGCGACGCCGTTTCCCCCCTCCTGAAGGGCCGCCCCGTGTTCAGCGTGGACCCAACCGTGACCCTCGAGGGCCGGGGCGTGAGGCTTGAGCCGCTCCGCGCCGGCCACGAGGCCGCGCTCAGGGCCGCGGCCGCCGACGGCGAGCTCTGGAGGCTGCACTTCACGTCGGTCCCGGAGCCGGACGCCACGGGCGCCTACATCGAGGCCGCCCTGGCCGATTGCGCGAAGGGCGCCCGGGTTCCCTGGGTCGTCCGGGAGCTGGGAAGCGGACAGGTCATCGGCTCGACGAGCTACCATGACATCGTCCCCTCGACCCGCCGGGTGGAGATTGGCTACACCTGGTACGCGCGCAGCTGGCAGCGTACCCATGTGAACACGGCATCCAAGCTTTGCCTCATGGAGCACGCGTTCGACACCCTGGGCTGCTCGGTGGTCGGGTGGAGGACCGACAACCTGAACCTCAGGTCGCAGGCGGCGATAGAGCGCCTCGGAGCCAGGAAGGACGGCGTCATCCGGCGCCAGTTCCTGCGCCGGGACGGCACGATGCGGGACACGGTCATGTACAGCGTCACCGACGAGGAATGGCGCGAAGGCATCAGGGAGCGGCTCCTGGGGTTCCTGCCGCGCGGAACCGCCGGCACCTGAGGGTTACTAAAGGGGTATGAACACTATGCTTCGCACGGGACAGCTGGCGTTTGCGATCGGCTTCGCCGCCCTTTCGCCCTGCGGCACGCGCGCTGTCGCGGCAGTCGACGGCGTCGAGGTTTCGACGGACCACTATTGGTCCGACATCAAGGACGACACCTATGAGCAGCGCCCCCATTTCGCCAGGGGCGCGGATAAGATGCTGGCCAAGCTGGACGACCAGATCCAGCAGCTGAGGGCGAAGCGGGCCGCCATGACGACGGACACGAAGGACTGGGATTTCGCGATGAAGGAAGTCGACGATTCCCGCGTGCTTGTCGCCGGGACGATAAACGACGTCAACGCGGCCACGACGCCCGAGACATGGACCGACGCCAAGGACAAGCTTGGCGCGGCCTGGAAGCGCTCCCAGCTCGCCGTGGACAAGATGAATTCGACGCGGACCACCTGAGGCGGCGCCGTGTCGGGATGGGCCCGCTGCGGCCCGGGCGGTGGCGGTTCGGGGCCGCTGGCCGCCGGCGAGCCACAGTTCCTCTTGCCAGCGTTCTCCCGCGCGCCTAGAAGCGGATGTCCAGTCGGCGCCTTCGCGCAGCCGCATGTTCGTCGTCCAATCATACCCCCTCGCCGTATTCCTCTGCGTCGTGACGATGCTCTGCTGGGGCTCATGGGCCAACACCCAGAAGCTCGCCGGCAAGGAGTGGCGCTTCCAGCTCTTCTACTGGGACTATGCCCTGGGCGTATACCTGCTCTCACTCCTCCTCGCGTTCACGCTTGGAAGCTCGGGCCCGGACGGCAGGCCCTTCTCGAGCGACCTGGCGCAGGCGGACACCTACTGGCTCCGCTCGGCGTTCCTTGGCGGCATCATCTTCAACCTCTCCAATATCCTGCTTGTTGCCGCCATCGACATCGCCGGGATGGCCGTCGCCTTCCCGGTGGGCGTTGGCCTGGCCCTTGTCCTCGGCGTCCTGACGACCTACCTCTCCAACCATGAGGGAAACCCGCCCATGCTCGCGGCCGGGGTCGGGTTCGTGATCGCGGCCATCGTCCTCGACGCGTTCGCCTACGGGCGCCTCTCCCGGGGGAAAAGCGGGGCCTCGGCGAAGGGCATCATCCTCTCCGTGACCGCCGGGGTGCTGATGGGGCTCTTCTACAAGTATGTCGCCCAGTCCATGGGACGGATCGTGTCCCAGGGCGGCGTGCTCATGCTCGAGCCGGGAAAGCTGAGCCCCTACACCGCCGTCGTGGTCTTCAGCACGGGCGTCGTCGTCTCCAATTTCGTCTGGAACTCGGCGATCATGCTGAGGCCGTTCACCGGGACGCGGGTGCCCTTCAGGGACTATTTCACCAAGGGAAGCATCCGGCTGCATGCCGTCGGGATCCTCGGAGGGATGATCTGGGGCACCGGCATGGCGTTCAGCATCATCGCCAGCACGCGCGCCGGCGCCGCGCTGTCCTACGGCCTCGGCCAGGGCGCCACCCTGGTCGGCGCGCTGTGGGGCGTCTTTGTCTGGAAGGAGTTCAAGGGCGCGCCAAGGGGAACCTCGAAGCTTCTCGCCGCGATGTTCGCCTGCTACGTCGCGGGCCTCGTCCTTCTGATCCTCTCGAAATCCTGATGGCCGCGCGAGAGAGCACCATGGCCCGGAAAAAGGCGCGGTCCGTCGTCGTTGTCGGAAGCTCCAACACCGACATGATCATCCGGGTGGGGCATGTTCCCCGGCCCGGGGAGACGCTGCTTGGCGGCGAGTTCAGCACCGCGCCCGGCGGGAAGGGCGCCAACCAGGCCGTGGCCGCCGCGCGGGCCGGCGGGCGCGTCGCATTCGTCGCGCGCATCGGGAGCGACTCGCTCGGGGATGCCGCCCTGGCGGGATTCAGGAACGAGGGCATGGAACTTGCCCATGTCGTTCGCGACGCCTCCCGGCCCTCCGGCGTGGCGCTCATCTTCGTCGGATCGGACGGCGAGAACAGCATCGGGGTCGCGGGCGGCGCGAACCAGCGGCTCTCCCCAAGGGACATCGCCGGCGCGCGCGGCCTGATCTCCAAGGCGGGCGTCCTGCTCCTCCAGCTCGAGACGCCGCTCAACACGGTCGAGGCGGCGGCCCGCATCGCCAGGAGGGCGGGCGTCGAGGTGATCCTTAACCCGGCCCCGGCCCGCCCGCTGCCCGACGCGCTGCTCCGCAACGTCTCCATCCTCACCCCAAACGAGACCGAGGCCTCCCTGCTTGCCGGCGGCCTCGTGAATGACGCCCCATCGGCGGCCAGGGCCGCCAGGATCCTCCTGAAGCGCGGCGTCGGGACGGTCATCGTCACGCTCGGTTCAAAGGGGGCGCTTGTGGCGAACCGTGATGGGGAGCGGCTGATCCCGGGCTTCAACGTGAAGGCGGTCGACACGACGGCGGCCGGCGACGTCTTCAATGGCGCGCTCGCCGTCCGCCTGGCGGAAGGCTGCCCGCTCATGGAGGCCGTCCGCTTCGCCCACGCGGCCGCCGCCATCTCGGTCACGCGCCACGGGGCGCAGCCGTCCATACCCACGCGCAGGAAGATAAACGCGCTCCTCAACTCATGAAGATTCCGGCGATCCTGCTTTGCCCCATTGCGCTTCTTGCGCCCCTTGCCGCCGCGCCCGCCGGCGGGCCATCCGGCCCGCCGCGGACGCCCGTCGTCATCGTGACGGACATCGGCACCGACATAGACGACAGCTGGGCCCTGGCCCTTGCCCTGCGCTCGCCGGAGCTGGATGTGAAGCTCGTGCTCACCGATCCGCCCGACACGTTGTATCGTGCCAAGGTCGCCGCGAAATTGCTCCAGGCGGCGGGTCGAAGCGACATTCCGGTCGGCATCGGCGACAACCACGGGCCGATGGCCGATGACAACAAGACCCTGGCGCCCTGGGTGGCGGGCTACGACCTTTCAAAATATCCCGGACAGGTCTACCAGGACGGCATCGCCGCCCTGATCGACGTCGTCGAGAAGTCCCCTCGGCCGGTCACGATTGTCGCCATCGGCCCGGTTCCGAGCCTCGCCATCGCGCTCAAGCGGGCGCCGGACATCGCCGCCAAGTGCCGCTTTGTCGGCATGTACGGGAGCTTTGACGCCGGGTACGACGGCGGCGCGCCCGCGGCGGAATTCAACGTCAAGGTGGATCCGGCGGGGCTGCGGGCGGTGCTATCGGCGCCCTGGCGCGACATCCTCCTGACGCCCCTCGACACCTGCGGCGTCGTGGGCCTGCGCGGCGACAGGTACCACGCCGTCTGGTCCGCCACCGGGGACCCCTTGCTCAGGGCCCTGATCACGAGCTACTGCATATTCGCGCCCAGGCAGAACTGGATGAACTGCGATTTCTTCACCACCCGCTCGACGACGCTTTTCGACTGCGTGGCCGTCTACCTCGCGTACTCCGAGGACCTCGTGGAAACGGAGACGATCCCGTTCGAGATCACCGACGACGGATTCACCCGCCGCTCAGCGACCGGGCCGCTCAGGGCCCGGGTGGCCATCCGCTGGAAGAACCGCGAGGGCTTCGAGGCAGAGCTGGCGGGCCGCCTTCTCGCGCCGTAGGCCAGCGGTCTACTCGGAACGAAGGGCCTCCATCGGCGGGACGCGGGCGGCCTTCACCGCGGGTGCCAGGCACGCCACCATGGCCACAAGCCCCAGCACCGCCGCGGTTCCCGCGAAGACCGCGGGATGGAACGCGCTGACGCCGAAGAGGAGCCCCTGCATCGCTCGCCCGGTCAGCCAGCCGCCGATGCCGCCGATCAGCGAGCCGACAATCACGAGCTTGCCCCCGAGGGACAGGAATTGCCCAAGGATCTGCTGGGGCAGGGCGCCGAGCGCCATCCGCACGCCGATCTCGCGACGGCGCTGCGCCACCGCGTAGGCCAGGACCCCGTAAATCCCGACCGCCGCTAGCACGAGGGCGATTCCGGCGAATATCCCCGCGAGCATCAGGGGCGAGCGGCGGGCCACGAGGCTTTCGTCGAGGCGCGCCTCCATCGTCTTCAGGTCGTCGACCGGCAGCTCCGGGTCCACGCGCAGCACTGCCGCGCGCAGCGCGGGGCCCGCGGACTGCGGCGCCAGCACGGTGCGCACGAGCGCCGTGAATGAAGTGCCGGCGTAGTGAATGTAAGGGAAGAAGACCGATCCCTTCGCGTGCCTGTCGGCAAGGTCCTTTTGCTGAACCGCGCCGACGACGCCCACGATGGCAAACGCCTCCTCGGGCTTGTCGGGAGTGCCGTTGAAAAGCCGGTGCCCCAGCGGGCTCTTGCCCGGCCAGTAGCGCTGCGCAACGTCCTCGTCGATCACGCACACGCGAACGGTCCCGGCCGAGTCGTCGTCCGTGAGCAGGCGCCCCTCGCGGAGCGAAATGCCCATGGCCGCGAAAAAGTCGCCGGCAACGCCGCTGGTGTAGTGGGTGCGCAGCGACTCCCCTGGCGCTGGGGGCTGCCCCTCGATGCTGACGGCGTTGTCGTCGACGCTTCCGCCAAAGGGCACGCCTGTCGTGAATCCCACCGCGGTCACGCCTGGAATGGCGCGCAGCTCCCGGCCCAGACGCCCGATGAAGGCGTACCTCGACTTTTCGTCCTTGTAGCGCTCCCATGGAAGGGAGATGCCGCCGGTCAGGAGGTTTTCCGGGCGGAAGCCGGGTTTCACGGCGAGCACCTTCGAGAAGCTGAGGCCGAGCAGCCCGGCGCCGACAAGCAGGGTGAACGCGAGGGCGAATTGCGCCGTGATCAGCGTGTGGCGCAGGCGGTGGGCCGAGCGGGACGTGGTGCCGCCCCGGGATTCGACGGAAAGCGCCATCGCGAGATTCCCGTGCAGGCCCTGCCAGATCGTCGGCAGCGCCAGCAAGAGGCCCGTCACAATGGACACGGCAAGCGCCACGAGGCAGACGCGGCCGTCGAGGCTGTACGGGGCAAAGTGGGGAAGCCGGTCGGCCCCGAGCGCCTCGAGGCCGCGCAGCCCGGCCCAGCCGAGGCCGAGGCCCAGCGCCCCTCCCGCCAGCGAGAGAACGAGGGCCTCAGTTATGAGCTGTCGCGCGAGCTCAAGGCGCCCCGCGCCGAGGACCTGCCTGACTGAAAATTCCTTTGCCCTGGCGCCGGTGCGCACAAGGAGCAGGTTGGCGAGGTTGACGGCGCCGATCAGCAGCAGAAAGAGGACGCCGGCCTGCAGGAGCAGGAGCACGGGGCGGGACTCCGCCACGAAGTCGGCATGGAGGTCGACAACCGCGGTGTGAAACCCCGCGTCGGTGACGAACTTCGCGTAGGGATCCAGGGCCATTGCCTGCTTGTTGAGCGCGTCGACCTGCGATTGCGCCTCGCCGATCGTCGTGCCCGGCCGGAGCCGGGCAACCATCGACATGTTGTTGCCGTGGCGCCTGTCCGGCTTGCGATCATCGTCGCTGAAGCAAAGCGGCACCCATATCTTGGCCGTCGAATTGCCGAAGCTGAAGCCGGCCGGCATGACGCCTATGATTGTCTGCGGCTTTCCGTCCATCCTTATTTTCTTCCCGAGAACGCCGGGGTCCGCGGCATAATCCTGGCGCCAAAGCCCGTCGCTAAGGACGAGCACGTCGTTCTTGCCGTAGACGCCCTCCTCTTCGCTGAACGTGCGGCCCAGGGCGGGCGCAACCCCGAGCACCCGAAAAAACGAGGGGGTCACATTCATCGACGCCACCCGGCTTGGCGTCCCGGTCTCGCCAAGGGTCACGCCGTTATCGCGGAAAGCCCCCGCCTCGGCGAATGCCGCAATCCCCGCGCGGCGCTCCAGGTAATGCGGAACGGAGGCTCCCGCGCGGTCAACCCCGGCCTTCGGGTATTGATTGAATACCGTAACAAGCTGTTCTGGATGTGGATAGGGCAGAGACCGAATCAGCGCCGCATTGACGACGGCAAAGAGGGCGACGTTGGCTCCAAGGCAGAGCGCGAACGTCAGGAGCGCGGTGATGGTGAAGCCCTTGTCGCGAATGAGGCCGCGGCAAGCCAGGCGCAGGTCGCGCATTAACGGTTCAAGGAAAGCCATGCTTCCAGACTAACCCGGCGGCGGATGAAAAGTCGCAGGAAATCGGAGGGTAACACCCCATTCCTGAATTCCGGCTTGGGTGATACATTCACGTGTTCCGTCGGTCTTTTCACCAAAAATACTATGCACACGATCTCGCTTTCCCGCCTGTCCCCGCTACTAGCCGGCACCGCGATGCTGGCCCTTGCGCTCGCCCCCTCCGCCCACGCCGCGAAATTTCCGCCGCTGAACGACCCCGCAAGCACGGATCGGGTGCCCGGCAAGCTCGTGTGGGCCGACCTGTTCACCACCGATCCCGACAGCGCCACCAAGTTCTACACCGGCCTCCTCGGCTGGACCGCGATGCCCGTCGAGCAAAAGGGCAAGGGATACATCATCTTCAGCAATGGCGGCAGGCCTGTCGCCGGGCTGTCGCCGCGCTCCGTCAAGGGGGGCACCCATCCCGCCCGCTGGATCGGATATTACTCGGTTGCCGACATCGACGCCACGGTCGCCGCCGTGACAAAGGACGGCGGGATGGTGCATGCCGCGGCCCACAAGTTTCCTGATCGCGGGGTCCAGGCGATCGTGGCGGACGCGGACGGCAACCCGATCGGACTTCTTCAGTCGAGCACAGGTGACCCCGCCGACACCGAGCCGAAGCCCGGCGACTGGAACTGGTTTGAGCTCTATGCAAAGAGCCCGAAGGTCACCTCGGACTTCTATCACAACGCGATCGGTCTCGATGTCACTCCCGAGACGAACTCCGACCGCAAAAGCGACTTTGTGCTCAAGAGCTCCGGACAGGCGCGCGGCGGAGTCGCCCCGCTGCCGGATGGCAACGACGTCAAGCCCAGCTGGCTCGGCGTCATCCGCGTCGCCGACCTCGACGCTACGCTGGCAAAGGTCCCGGGGCTTGGTGGCGAGGTCCTGGTCGCCCCGCACTCGGTGGAGTTCGGGAGCCGTTTCGCCATCATACTAGACTCTACCGGCGGCACCGTCGGGCTCGTACAGTATATGGACAACGCGAATCCCGCCAACAGCCAATGAAACACGCAAAGAAAATTCTGGCCAGTTCACTGGTTCTCATCCTCCTGCAGATTGTCGGCGCCGGCTGTGTCGGCTACGTAGGGGGAGGCGGCGGCGGTCCCTGGGTCCATGACGATGTCTGGATCGATGGGGGAGGCCGCGGTTGGTACGGCGGCGGCGGCGGCTACGTCCACCCAGGCGGCGGCTGGCGGCGCTAGAGAGACCGAGTGTGATCCGTCTCTAGAGGGACGGAGATTCAGTCGACTTCGGATGCCTTGGGATGCCCGGCAGGGGCATCGCCGAGCGATCGCGGAAAGGTCTGCGCCAGGAGGTCACCGGCCCGTTCGATCCCGTGGATCAACCCATCCGTGAGGTCGCCCCGCCGAAAACGCTCGCTCATCGCCTCGGCCAGGCCGGTCCAGAATGCATCCCCGCATTTCTCATGCACGCCCTTGTCGCCGATGACGGCGAAGCGCTTCGAGCGGGGCGCCAGAAAGATCAGGACCCCGTTCCTGTGGGGTGATTTCGCCATCCCAAGGCGGTCAAAATAGGCCTGCGCGGCCGCCACGGGATCCTTCGCCTCGTGCCGCGCCACGAGGACGCGGATTTCGCCCGAGGTCTTGACCTCGGCAGCGCGGATAGCCTCAAGCACGCGCTTGTGCGCTATCTTCGGCATGAAAAAGGACCAGCTCATGGGGTTACCAGCTCCCACTGGCGCCGCCGCCCCCAAAGCCGCCGCCGCCCCCGGAGAAACCACCCCCTCCGAAGCCGCCTCCGCCACCGCCGCCGCCAAATCCGCCGCCCAGGAGCATTCCCGTCAGGAATCCGCCCCCGAATCCGCGCCTCCCGCTGTTTTGGTAGACCGACGCGTTGCGCCTGAGAATGGACATCAAGATCCCAAATATCACCAAGACTATGAAGATCGGGGAAATGCCCCTTTGGCCCCGGTTGCCCACGGTCTTGCCGCTGCCGTGGTATTCCCCCCGCGTCGCCGCCAAAATGGCGGTGACGCCGGCCGTGACGCCTCCGTCGTAGTCACCCCTGCGAAACGCCGGGGCTATCTCGTCCTCTATGATCCGCTTAGCCAGGGCGTCGGGCAGGGCGCCCTCGAGGCCGTAGCCCACCGTAATGTTCATTTGATGCGCCGCGGCGAAGATGAAAAGGACGACGCCATTGTCGCGGCCCTTGATCCCGGCGTGCCAGGACTGCGCGACGCGGACCGTGTAATCGTCGATCGACGAGTCGCTCTCCATCTTCGGATAGATGGCGACGACAACCTGGCTGGACGTGGCGCGCTCGAACTGCTCCAGCTTCCGGTCCAGGTCCTGGGCCGTCTGCGGGCTGACAAGCCCCGCGTAGTCGTTGAAATGGGCCTCCGGCGGGGGCGGAATGACCTCCGCGCCACCCGCTCTGGCGGCCGTCAACGCAAGCAGCCCCAGTCCGATCGCGCGAACGGTCACGATTTCGCGGGCGCCGGTGTCGCGCTGAAATCGAACTGAACCTTGGGCGGCGTCTCGGAGCCCGGCGTTGCCGTGAAATAGGGGCGGGGCGTGAAGCCCATCATCCCCGCGAGAATGACCGCAGGAAACCGGCGGATGGCCGAGTCGTAGTCAAGGACCGCGTCGTTGAAGCGGCCGCGCTCGACCGCGATGCGGTTCTCCGTTCCCTCGAGCTGCGCCTGAAGGTCGCGGAAGCCCGCGGTCGCCTTGATGTCCGGATACCGCTCGGAGACGACGAGAAGGCGGGAAAGCGCCGATCCCAGCTGGCCCTGGGCCTGCTCAAAGGCCGCGAGCTGCGCCGGATCCGTGGGCGCGCTTCCCGCCGGGAGCTGCACCTTTCCGACCGAGGCGCGGGCGTCGGTCACCGCGATCAGCGTCGATTTCTCGAAATTCGCGGCGCCGGATACGGTGCTGACCAGGTTGGGAACAAGATCGGCGCGGCGCTGGTAGACATTCTGAACCTGCGCCCACTGGGCGTTGGTCGCCTGCTGGCGGTTCACCAGGCCGTTATAACTTCCCATGGCCCAAAGCCCGATGAACAAGGCCAATACGACAATTGCGATGAGGATTTTAGTCGCTGAAGACATGCTTCCAGACTAGCCCCAGTCGGCTGCCGTAGCAAGGTCGAAGCCGATGCAAACCGCCACATTGACAGTCTCGCCTGACCAAAGGCCCGTCGTCCTGGCGGTATTCGTCCTGACATATCTCGGCCTCGCCATCGGCCGAATTCCCGGGCTCAAGCTCAACAGGACGGGAATCGCCGTCCTGGGCGCGATCGCAATGATGATCGTCTCCAGGAACTCAACGAGCACGGTTGTTTCCTGCGTAAACTGGCCGACGATTTTTCTCCTCTTTGGCTTCTTCGTGATTTCGGCGCAGCTTCGGTTGTCCGGTTTTTTTGACAGAGTCGCGGAGAACATCGCCGCCCGCCTCAGCTCCCCAGCGCGATTCCTCGTCTTTCTGATCGCGGTTACGGCGGGCCTCTCAGCGTTCCTCAACAACGACATCGTGTGCTACGTGCTCGCGCCCGTCGTCGGGACCGCGCTCGTTCGAAAGAACATGAATCCGGTTCCATTCCTGATCGCCCTTGCGGCCGCGAGCAACATCGGCGCCGGCGCAACGCTGATCGGCAATGCGCAGAACATGATGATCGGCGAGCTGGCCGGCCTTGGCTTCCTGAGGTACATGCTCTGGAGCATCGTTCCCGTGACGGTCGGCCTGGCGACCATCTACATGGTCACGCGCCTCGGGGCCGGCAACAGGCCCCCGGCCCCACTGGCGGGTGCGGAGCCGGAGGCGCCGTCCTATCCCTTTGATTTCTACCACCTGACGAAGGGGCTCGTCGTCCTCGCGGCGGTGATCGCCCTCTTCTTCACCTCGCTGCCGAGGGAAGTCGTCGTCCTGCTGGCCGCGGGCATCCATCTGATGAGCACGAAATTTCGCACGGAGGACCTGCTCGCGCTCGTCGACTGGCCCGTTTTGCTCCTGTTCACCGCGCTCTTCGTCGTCAGCGGGACATTTCAGGCGACGGGATACGGAACCGAATTGGTCCAATGGCTCGAGGGATTGGGCCTGGACCCGAACCGACCCGCCGTAGAAGTTGCGGTGACCGCGGGGCTGACCGCGCTGATCAACAACGCCCCGGCGGTGATGCTCCTCGTAAAACTTGTGCCGATCACCCAGGTCTCCACCGCGTACATCATGGCGGTGGCCAATAGCTTCGGGGGAAACGCAATCCTGACCGCCAGCGTCGCAAACCTCATCGTTGTCCAGCAGGCACGCCGACAGGGGATCATAATCTCCTTCGGCCAGTTCGCCCGGCTTGGCATCCCGATCACGCTGGTATCCTTGGGAGGATTGATCGGCTGGGCTTTGCTGATGGGGAAGGGAGGCTGAGAAGGGTCGGGATCCCGGGTTCTTGTGCGATTCCGCGCCAGGCGGCAGTATATCTAAGGAAACAATGACTGATGACGCCGAACTCCTGCGCCGGTACGCCGCCGACCACTCCGAATCCGACGTTGCGGAGCTGGTCAGGCGCCATGTCGACCTTGTGTACTCTTCGGCGCTTCGCCAGGTGGGCGGCGACCATCACAGGGCCCAGGAGGTGACGCAGATGGTCTTCACCGATCTGACGCGAAAGGCCGCATCCCTCGCCCGGCATCCGGTCCTTCCGGCCTGGCTCCATCGCAGCTGCTGCCTCGCGGCGCTTTCCGTGCGCCGCAGCGAGGGCCGGCGGCTGAAATACGAGCGCGCGGCGGCCGACGAGGCCGCAATCGCGGGCGCGGGGGAAGCCGCGATCATCTGGGATGATGTGCGGCCGGTCCTGGACGAGGCGATCAACGGGCTCAACGAGGGAGACCGCCGGGCGATTCTGCTTCGTTTCTTCGCAAATCGACCGTTTGGCGAGGTGGGGCGCCAGCTTAGCCTGAGCGAGAACGCCGCCCGGATGCGGGTGGAGCGCGCACTGGCCAAGCTGCGCGAGTTCCTGGCGAGCCGCGGCATCGCTTCATCGTCCGCGGCGCTGGCCGCGGCCCTTTCCGGGCAGGCCGTCGCCGCCGCTCCGGCCGGGGTCGCCGCCGCAACCACGGGCGCAGCGACGGCGCTCGCTGGGGCCGCCGCCGGCGGATGGCTGGGCTTTATGTTCACATCGAAATTGCCGCTTACACTTGCCGCCGCGGTTCTCGTGGGTGGCGCTGGCGTTGTCACCCTGCAGGAACAGGCGAGCCGCCGAGCGGTCCTCGAACTCTCAAGCCTCTCGGGCCAGGAAAACGAGATCTCCGCGCTCCAGGCATGGAATCAACGCCTCGCGGCGGACGCGCAGCAGGCTCGTTCACTTCAAGACCAGGAGGCCGCCATGCGAATCCTCGTGGCCCAGGAGAAAGCGCTGCAATCCAGAGCGGCGAACGCCGCGTCAAACAGCGCGATCGGTCAGAGGCAGGATCGCGGGAATAGGCTGGAGGAGGGCGCGACTGTTTTTGATGCCGCGAAGCTTGACCGCCTGCCGACGCCCGTGAAGCAGGTCCGGCCCAGATTTCCCTCCGAACTCGGCGCGTCCGGTGCGTCCGGCGAGGTCCTGGTGGATTTCATCGTGGGAAGCGACGGCAAGGTCTATAACGCCCAGTCGCTCAACGGGAGCCTTTCCGCCGAGGCCTTGGAGGATTTCACCGTCGCAGGCAACGGCACGTCGTACACCGCCCAATCGCTCAAGTGGGCCTCGCGCCAGGACTCCGGCGGAGAGGCGAGCCTCTCCGCCGATGCCCAGGATGGCAACAGTCTCGCGGCGATCAGGTTGGCTCTTGAGCAAGCAGCCGTTCAGGCGGTGAGCCAGTGGACCTTTCAGCCTGGCCAGCTGAGCGGTCAAAGCGTCAACACCCACATGCAGGTTCCGATAGTCTTCGCGGCCGCCGGAGCCCCCGCACCGACCGCAGGATCCTGGTTCTAGCCAATGAAAGGCTCATCGGCATGGATTGGCTGTCTTCTTGCGATGACCGCGGTGGCGGCCGCCCTGGGCTTTGAGAGACAGCGCGCCTCGAGGCTGGCAACGGCGGTGGCCGCGGCGCGGCGGCAGACACTCCACCTTCAAGGGCTTCGGCAGGAGGGTCAGCATTTGATCGACGAACAGTTGCCTGCGGAAGAGCGAATCCGGCTCGAACGGGAGCAGGCGGGGCTGGAGGCGCTTCGCGCGAGGGTGGCCGTGCTCCAGAAGGAGACCGCCGGGGTCGCAGGCGGCAACGACGGGGGTCCCGTTCCGGCATCGGATTGGAGCTATGCCGGGCGCGCAAGCCCGTCGTCGGCCTTTGAAAGCGTGCTTTGGACGGCATCTCACGGAGACGTGGACCACCTGGCCGGCCTGCTGGATTTTGCCGCCGATGCCCGCACCCGGGCGGAAGCCCTTTTTGCGAGGCTGCCTCCGGATGCGCAACAGCAGTATGGCAGCGCGCAAAAAGTGATCGCGACGCTCCTTGCCGGAAGTTTTCCGAAGGATGCATCGGCGATGACGACGATCACCGATTTTCAGGGAGAGGGGAGAGCCGCGCTGATGATCCGCGTCGACCACTCCGAGGGGTCGTTCCATCAGAATGTATATCAGTTCAGCCGCTCGACGGACGGCTGGCAGCTCATGGTGCCGGCCAGCGTGATTGCTGATTGTGAAAAGACGCTGGCGGACCTGCCGCAACCCCCTGAAGGTCCCGCTCCCTAGGCTTGCGGGTTTCGCCTGCCTGCTCCTCGCGTCTCTTTCCGGCGGATGCCACGGCGTCGCCCAGCAGGGACAGAGCTCAATAGAGCTGCTCGAGCCGATAGCGTCCCCCCAGGCGAAGACCAGCAGGAAGGTCGAGGCGTCCAAGGACATCGTGGTCGACGAAATTGCGCCATCATTGATAGGGGAGATGACAAAGCCCATCTACCCGCCCGACGCATTGGCCGCCCGCGCCGGCGAATGCGTCATCTATGTCACCATCACCATCGACGCGAAGGGGAGGGTCTCGGACGTGACCCCGAGCTGGGACCGGCTGAACCTCCCGGGCAGATTTACCGAGGCGTTTCTCGAGGCCATCAGGGTCGCCGTGGCCAGCTGGAATTTCGAACCCACCAGGCTTGTCTACTGGGAGCGCAGCGGGACCGACGAAAACAAATACCTCTATGCGGAGGTCGTCCCCTCAAGGACCGACATCAAGTTCACGTTCGCGGCGACAGGGAAAGTCAGGTGATGTTCCGCTCAATTGCCGAGGCGGATTTGATACGTCGACAGGCGGCCGCACCTGGCCTTTGATGGCGCACCCCGCACAGGAGATTCGCGAATGAGCGATTTGCTTCAAGACCTCAGGTTCGGATTCCGGTCGCTTCGGAGAAGCCCCGGGTTCGCAATCGTCGCCCTCCTCACGATCGCCGTGGGCATCGGTGCGAACACGGCAATCTTCAGCTATATAGACGGGGTGCTGCTTAGGCCGCTGCCCTATCCCGACGCCGACAGGATGGTCCGGATCCTGGAGAAGCCGCCGCGCGGGGGGACGTACCGTGACTCAACGCTTAACTACCTCGACTGGGAGAAGCAGAACACGGTTTTTGAATACCTGTGCGCCTCGCAATGGAGCTTTATCGCCCTCACGGGGATCGACCTCCCCGTCCAGGTGCCCTCGGAGCGCGTGAGGACGCATTTTTTCAACGTCTTCCCCGACAAGACCATGCTCGGCCGGACGTTCGTGGACGGGGAGGACCAGCTGGGCCGGGACCATGTGACGGTGCTCAGCCACTCGTTCTGGGTATCGCAGTTTGCGTCCGATCCAAAGATCATCGGCAGGACGATCCTCTTGGACGGCGATCCCTACACCGTGATCGGGGTCATGAGGGCGGGAAACTTTGACCTGACCCTGACGAAGCTGTGGCGGCCCATGGCGTTCTCGACCGACGAGATGTCGCGCGACTACCGCTGGTTCAGCGCATGGGCCACGCTGAAGCCGGGGGTGACGCTGGAGCAGGCCCGGGTGCAAATGGACGCCCTGGCGATGCGCACGGCGCACGACTTTCCCGACGCGGACAAGGGCTGGGGCGTCGCGGTGGACTCGCTTGAGTCGATCCGGGTTGGCAGCGACAAGAAGCAGTCGCTCCTCCTGCTTATGGCTGCCGTCGGGATGGTTCTGCTCATCGCCTGCGCGAACCTGGCGAACCTCACCCTCTCGAGGGGTGTGGCCCGCGAGCGCGAGATCGCCGTGCGCGCAGCCATCGGGGCGGGCCGGTGGCGCCTTGTGCGGCAGCTTCTCACCGAGAGCCTCCTCCTCTCCGTGGTGGGATGCGCGCTCGGGGTGGGCGTCGCGTTCGGGGGACTTGCCGGGTTGAAAATGGTCATTCCGGAGAACTATCTTCCGCCCAATACCTACGTGGCGATGGACGGCCGGATCCTCGCATTTGTCATCGCGCTTGCGCTCCTCACGGGGCTTGCCTTCGGACTGTACCCGGCGATCAAGGCGTCGCGCCCGGACCTCAATCACTCGATCAAGCAGGGCGGCATTGGCGCGAGTGCGGGCCGCTCAAGCCGCGGCCTTCGCTCGGCATTGGTCGTCGTCGAGGTATCCCTCGCGTTTGTCCTCCTCTGCGGCGCCGGCCTCCTGATCCGCAGCTTCTTCAAGCTGCAGCAGGTGGACACCGGCTTCGACTCGACCAACGTCGTCACCGCGTGGCTGCCGATTTCACCCAAGCGGTTTACCGACGTGACCCAGCTGACCACCTACCTGCACCAGATCGTCGACCGCGTCGGCGCAATGCCGGGCGTGCGCGATGTGGCGCTGACCAGCGCGGGTCCCATGCAGGGCTGGGGCTACGGCATGTATTTCCAGATTGTCGGCAAGAAGGCCCCCGACCCGGCAAAGCGGCCGGTCTGCTATTTCAAGATGGTGAGCCCGTCCTATTTCCGGGCGCTCGGGATGCACCTCAAGCGGGGGCGTTTCCTCAGCGAGCATGACGTAAACGGCGCCGCTCCCGCAGGGGTGATCAACGAGACGATGGCCAAGAAATATTTCGGGAACGAGGACCCGGTGGGACAGCACCTCCTCATCGGGCAGATTCAATTCGGAAAGGGCGAGCCCGGAACCGACATCCCGTGGGAGGTTGTCGGTGTCGTGGCGGATGAGAAACTGGCCGGGCTCAGCGCCGAGAACGACAAGAGCCCCGGCGTGTACGTCCCGATTGAACAAAGCCCCCAGATCTACCAGGGACTGGTCATACGCACGGTAAACGACGTGCGGCTCCTCGAGCGCGCGCTCCCGGTGGCGTTGCACGAGATCGACAGCAACCAGACGCTTCTGCAGCTGGAGACCCTCGACGATACCAAGGCCCGGTCGGTGGGCGAGCAGCGCCTCCGCTCGGTGCTGCTCGGCGTCTTTGGGGGGATGGCCCTGCTCCTCTCGGCGATGGGGCTTTACGGCGTGATTTCTTACTCGGTGGTCCAGCGAACCCGCGAGATCGGGATCCGGACCGCGCTTGGCGCGACCTCCGGCAACATCCTCTGGATCGTCCTTCGCAGCGGCCTCACGCTGACCGCCATCGGGCTCGTCATCGGGTTCGCCGGATCGCTTGGCGTCGCCCAGGCGCTGTCACCGATGCTTTTCGAGGTCGGCAAATACGACCCCGTCACCCTGTGCCTGGTCGTAGCCGTCCTGACAGGAATGACGGTGCTGGCCTCCTACATCCCGGCGAGGCGCGCGACCAGGGTGAGCCCGATCGTTGCGCTGAGGGATGAATAGCCGATCCTGACCCGCGCGTTCCGCGAAGGGAGTGGCCGGTGGTTCGGAAGGCGCAGATCTTTTTCGAGGATGAAGGGGAAGCGGTGCTGCCGGTGTTATGCCGGGCGACCCTTACCTCCATCATGAAATCATCGAACCTCCGCCGGAAAAGCACGCGCGCATTCTGCAGCCTCACCGCCGCTCGCGCCCCGCGCTCGTTTCGCGCCGCTCACGGGATCGCTGTCTTGTTCGCCGGCTTTGCGGCGACATGGGCGAGCCTTCCCGGCGCTTTTGGAGGGGAGGGCGACGAGGCGGTCGCGATATCTTCGAAGGCAAGCGCCGACTACGTCCGCCCAAAGCCCGCGAACGGTTCGGTCCAGGCGGAGACGTATGCGTTTGGCAACGGGGGCGCCCTCAGAGGGGTCACGGGCGGCGCGATCGACAAGCTCGACTTCATGGACGTCGCAAGGGCGATCGCGGGACCCCTTGCGACCCAGAGCTACGTCTCGGGCAATGACCCGAAGACCACCAGGCTGCTGATCATGGTGTATTGGGGGACCACGCGCGCGCCCGGGAATTCCCGCGACTCGATAGCGACCCAGAACCTGCAGGCGGCGAACCAGTCGATGCTCGCGGCCAGCCAGGGCAGCAATCTCGCGCAGTATTCCTCGGGAACCTCCGGCTGGGCCAAGCCCGTGATGCAGCCGGGCTCGGACACCGGACTGACGGCCAGGACGGGAGCCCAGATGGACGCGGATAACGCGATGGCGGGAGCCTTGGCCATGGTCGCGTTGGACAACAACCAGCGCAGCCAGCTCGACGCCCACAACGCGAGCCTGCTTGGCTACGACTCCTGGTGGGATGAAACCGCCCGATTCAGCAACACGCCACTGCAGTTCCGGCGGCAGGAGATGATCGATGAGATCGAGGCGAGCCGCTATTTTGTGGTTTTGATGGCCTATGACTTCCAGATGATGTGGAAGGAGAAGAAATCCAAGCTGCTTTGGGAGACGCGCTTCAGCGTGCGCGAGAGGGACGGCGACTTTGGAAAGGAGCTGGCGGCGATGGCGGCCAGCGCGGCGCCGTATTTCGGCCAGGGCACCGGAATACTCGTCCACAAGCCGCTGCCGGAGGGCCGCGTCGAGGTGGGCCCGATCAAGACCTTGGCCTGCGACCCGAAGAATTAGGCGCCCGGGGCGGCCCCATAGCCTTTGTTCGGCGGCACCCGGCCTCCGCTGCCCCGATTCCTGACACGCATTCCGGCAGGACGGGGCAGATTCGAGGATAGCTGGGCCTTGGATCTGCCTGGGGCTGGCGTGACGTGGATTCGCCTTGGATAGCCGGGCGGAGCAGGGCATAACGCCGGCTCACTTTGATTCCCATTCCTGCAACGACCAACGAATCGTCGGCTGCCGAGGCGCCGACTCCCAGGCGCATAAAATGAATCCCGGGGTCTGGCGGGGAATGCATTCGCTCCAAAAGGACGAGGAGGTGCTCAAGCACAAGCTGGCTCCCGGCACTATTCCGCGCGTGCTGCGCTTTGGGCGGGCATACGCCGGCATTCTTTCCTTTTTCCTGGTGCTCGTCGTCCTGGACGCCGCGGTTGGCGTCGTGAATCCGCTGATCTACCGGCAGTTGATCAACAAGGGCATTCTCGCCGGCAACGCGGGCCTGATCGTCAAGCTGGCCCTCTTCGCCGCCGGCGTCGCCCTCGTGGATTCCGCGCTCACGTTCTTCCAGAGGCAGATCGCCGCCCGCGTGGGCCTGGAGATCGTCTTCGACCTGAGGACCAGGGTGTTCGTCCACATCCAGCGGATGTCGCTGGCCTTCTTCACCCGGGCGCGCACGGGGGCCCTGGTAAGCCGCCTTAACAGCGACGTGTCCGGCGTTCGCGACGCCTTCACCGACATTCTTTCCACGGCCGTGGGAAATGTCGTCACGGTGACCCTGGTCCTGGCGGCGATGTTCACCCTTTCGTGGCGCCTGACCCTTTCCACCCTCATCCTTGTCCCGGTCTTCCTTCTGCCGGCGCGATATTTCGGGCGGCGCCTGCGGGCGCTCACCCGGGAAAGCTACGACCGGATGGCCGAGCTCAACAACCTGATGGTTGAGCGGTTCAACGTGGCCGGCGCCATGGTGTCGAAGATCTTCGGACGGCCGGACGAGGAGAAGGCCCTCTTTGTCCGTCAGGCGGGGAGGGTGCGCGACATCGGCCTGACGGTGTCCACCTACGCGCGCCTCCTGTTCATCGGCCTGGGACTGGTGGCGTCGCTCGCCGTGGCCGTCGTCTATGGATGGGGCGGCGTCCAGGTGGTGCGCCACACGCTGGACGTAGGCACCCTGGTCGCCCTGATTTCATACCTGATCCGCCTCTACGGCCCGCTCACGGCCCTCTCCAACCTGCAGGTCGACGTCATGACCACGCTCGTCTCGTTCGAGCGGGTGTTCGAGGTCCTGGACCTCAAGGCGATGGTGACGGAGAAGCCCGATGCGCGGCGGCTCCCTCCGGGGCCGGTCCGCGTGGAGTTTGACCGCGTCGACTTCAGGTATCCCACGGCGGGCGAAGTGTCCCTCGCGTCGCTCGAATCCGTGGCGGTCCTGAGCAAGCATCCGGAACGACCCGTCCTCCATGGGGTGAGTTTCGTGGCCGAACCGGGCCAGATGATCGCCCTCGTCGGGCCCTCGGGCGCAGGCAAGACCACGCTCGCCCAGCTGGCCGCGCGCCTCTACGATGTCCAGGCTGGCGCGATCCGCTTCAACGGCGTCGACCTTCGGGACGCAACACTGGAGTCGGTCCGGGGCACCGTGGGAATGGTCATGCAGGACGCCCACCTGTTCCACGACACCATCCGGGCAAATCTCCTCTATGCCAAGCCCGAGGCAAGCGAGGCCGAGCTTGCCTCGGCGCTGCGTGACGCGCAGATCGCCTCCCTGCTGGCTTCTCTGCCCCAGGGGCTCGACACCGTGATCGGCGACCGCGGGCACCGGCTCTCGGGGGGCGAGAAGCAGCGGGTCGCCATCGCCCGCCTGTTGCTGAAGGCGCCTGCAGTCGTCATCCTGGATGAGGCGACAGCCCATCTCGACTCGGAATCGGAACGCGCGATCCAGGAGGCCTTCCTCTCGGCCCTGAAGGGCCGGACGTCCCTCGTCATCGCCCATCGGCTGTCGACGGTCCGGAACGCCGATCAGATCCTGGTGCTCAACCAGGGCCGGATCGTCGAGCAGGGCCGCCACGAGGAATTGCTCGGCGCCGGCGGCCTCTATGCGCAGCTCTACCGCACCCAGTTCGCGGCAAAAACAAAAACGAATCCTAGCGGGGTGGCTGACGTCTAGCCCACAACCTCTTGCGGACAGAAAACGGAAAAACTTCGGATCCTGCGCGTTCATCCGCGGGCTGTCTCGTTTTCCGGGGCTGTTGCTGGCACCTTTTCGCAATGGCTTGCTTGCCAAACACTCACAGCCGCACAACTAGTTCCGGAATGGGACAAGCGAATACGACCTCAGGGGAGCCCGGATGAATCGAGGCAGTTGGCGATTCAATCTTGAATGTACGGGAGCCGGCGTAGGCAAGATTCTGGGGCGGATGCCCTTACGATACGGGAGTGCCCGGCGCCATTTCATCGAGGATACCCCTTCGCCAGCCTGGCCGACGTCGAAACATCCTGGGATTGCCGGCGCGGCCGAAATCGCATCCGTGCAAATCGCGAACGGCCGGCGGCCTGACGTGAGCGGCCTAGCCTGAAACGACCATGTGGATCGTCCGACTGGCCCTTCGGCGGCCCTACACCTTTGTCGTCGCGGCCATCATGGTGCTCATCCTGGGCGTGTTCGCGATCATCATCACGCCGACGGACATCTTCCCGAGCATCAACATCCCGGTAATCTCCGTCATCTTCAACTACAGCGGCATGTCGCCCGATGACATGGAGAAGCATATCATCACGGGCTTCGAGCGCACGCTGACGACGACGGTCAACGACATCGAGCACACGGAGAGCCAGTCCCTCTTCGGCGTTGCGACCGTGAAGATCTATTTCCAGCCCAACGCGAAGATAGAAACCGCCATCGCGCAGGTGACCGCCATCAGCCAGACGGCGATCCGCTCGATGCCGCCCGGCACGCAACCTCCGCTGGTGATCCAATACAGCGCCTCGGACGTCCCCATCCTGCAGCTCTCATTCTCGAGCGACACCTTGCCCGAGCAGGGGCTGTTCGACCAGGCGATCAACTTCGTCCGGCCGCGGCTTGTGACCGTGCCCGGCGTCCAGATTCCGTTCCCCTACGGCGGCAAGCAGCGGCAGGTCATGGTCGACCTGGATCCCGAGCGGCTCTACGCGTGGGGCATCTCGCCGTCCGACGTCTCGAATGTGATCGGCGCGCAGAACCTGATCCTGCCCGCGGGCGACGCCAAGATCGGCACCCAGGAATATCCGGTGGTTCTCAACAGCAGCCCGATAAAGGCCGACGACCTCAACGACCTCCCCGTCAAGACGTTCAACGGAACGCCGGTCTACATCAAGGACGTGGCCCATGTTCGCGACGGCTTCCAGGTCCAGACGAGCCTGGTCCACGTCAATGGAAAGCGGGGGGTGCTGCTGTCCATCCTCAAGCTCGGCGGCGCGTCCACGCTGGATGTCGTCGCCGGCGTCAAGAAGGTGCTCCTGGACATCGTGCCGATCCTGCCGAAGGGCCTTACGGTCACGCCCCTCTTCGACCAGTCGATCTATGTCAGGGCCTCCGTCGAGGGTGTCGTCCGCGAGGCGGCCATCGCCGCGGGCCTCACCGCGCTGATGATCCTGATCTTCCTCGGAAGCTGGCGCAGCACCCTGGTCGTCATCATCTCCATTCCGCTGTCGATCCTGGTCTCGATCATCATCATGAGCTGGATGGGCGAGACGCTGAACGTCATGACGCTCGGCGGCCTTGCTCTCGCGGTCGGCATCCTGGTGGACGACGCGACGGTGGAGATCGAGAACATCCACCGAAACCTGCACCAGAAGAAGCGCCTGGTCCAGGCGATCCTCGACGGGGCGTCGCAGATCGCCGTCCCCGCCTTCGTCTCGACCATCTGCATCTGCATCGTCTTCGTCCCCGTCGTCTTCATAAGCGGGTCCGCCAAGTTCCTTTTCGTTCCCCTGGGGCTCGCGGTGGTCTTCGCCATGCTGACCAGCTACCTGCTCAGCAGGACGCTTGTCCCGACAATGGTCCATTACCTGCTGGCCAGCGAGGTCGAGTTGTACGGCGGCAAGATAGATCCGAACGATCCCCACGCCGACCCGAACAAGGCCAAAGAAACGGCCCCTGACCAGCCGCACCCCCACCACAACGCGTCGGAATCCGTTCGATGGTCGGTCAAATATCCGCTCGGAGCCCTCGCCGCGATCGCCGTGGCGGCCGGGATATTCAAGCACTCCGTTCGGGAGACCGTGACCTACCTCGTGGTCGCCGTTGCCCTGACGCTGTTTCTCGGGGTGATGCATTACCTTCTCAGCAACCAGTACATCTGGAAGCTGCATGAGAAATTCGACGTTCAGTTCGAGAAATGCCGCCAGTTCTACGGCGGATTCCTGGCCTGGAGCCTGGGGAACAGGGTGGCGGTCCTCGTCGTTTTCATCCTGATGGTCGCCAGCTCGGTCTCGCTGGTGGCCTTCGGCCTGATCGGCAAGGATTTTTTCCCGTCCGTGGACGCGGGGCAGATGCGCCTCCATGTCCGGGCGGCGCCCGGCACCCGGATAGAGCAGACGGAGCGCATCTTCGCCGAGGTCGAAAGGGCGATCAAGTCGGACATCCCGCAAGACCAGATCGAGACGCTGCTCGACAACATCGGCATACCGAACAGCGGCATCAACCTTTCGCTGAGCGACGGGTCGCTGATGTCATCGGCCGACGGCGAAATCCTCATCGCCCTCAAGCCGGGGCACTCGGCGACGAGCGACTATGTCGACAAGCTCAACCTGGACCTGCGGGCAAAGTTTCCGGACCTCACCTTCTACTTCGCGCCGGCCGACATCGTCACCCAGGTGCTGAATTTCGGCATCGCGGCGCCCATCGACGTGCAGCTTACGGGGGCCCCCGCCGACAATCACAAGAATTTCCTGATCGCGAACCGGATCGCCGGCGAGGTGGCTGGCCTTCCGGGCGCGACCGACGTGCGCCTTCAGCAGGTGCCCAACACACCCACCTTGCTCCTGAATGTCGACCGCACGCAGGCCAGCTACTCCGGCCTGACGCAGCGCGACGTGGCCAATGATATGCTCGTGTCGCTCAGCGGCACCATGCAGCAGAACCCCAATTTCTGGGAGGACACCGTGGGGGGCGTGCAATACAACGTGCTCGTCCAAACCCCGCAGTACCTGATCGACTCGATCAACTCGCTCCAGAATCAGCCCGTCGTGCCATCGTCGGCGCTGGTGCCCGGGGGCGCATTCAGTCCGCAGGCGCAGCTGCTGGGGAGCGTCGCGACGCTGGATCGGGGGGTCTCCGCGGCGAATATCACCCATTACAACCCGAGGCCCACCTTTGACGTGCTCGCCGGAGTGCTCGGCATGGACCTGAACTCCGTGGCCAACGGCGTGCGCAATATTGTCGCCAGGGAGCGGAAGAGCCTTCCGACCGGCACCCAGATCAACATCCGCGGACAGGTGCAAAGCATGCAGACGTCGTTCCAAGGGCTCAGCTACGGGCTCATATTCGCGATCATCCTCGTTTACCTTCTCTTGGTCATAAACTTCCAATCCTGGCTCGATCCGCTGATCATCCTCATGGCGTTGCCCGGAGCCCTGGCGGGCATCCTGTGGATGCTGTTCGTGACCCAGACGACAATCAACGTCCCGTCGCTGATGGGCGCGATCATGAGCATCGGCGTCGCAACGGCCAACAGCATCCTGATGATCACGTTTGCGAACGACCTGCGGAAGGAGGGCGCCGACGCCCACGACGCGGCGCTGACTGCCGGAATGACCCGCCTGCGGCCCGTGATCATGACGGCGCTGGCGATGATCATCGGAATGCTGCCGATGTCGCTGGGACTTGGCGAAGGCGGCGAGCAGAACGCCCCCCTGGGCCGGGCGGTCATCGGCGGCCTCCTCCTGGCCACTTTCGCCACGCTGTTTTTTGTGCCCGTCGTCTATAGCAAGCTCCGGGCAAAGGCGCCGGAAACCAAAGTGGAGGAGGAATTGCGCTAATGAAACCCAACGAAAATTTCCCCAACGGCAGGCCCGAGATCAGCAGGCGGACGCTCGTGATCGTCGCCTCCGTCATAGTGGTGTCGATGGCGCTGGTGTTCGTTGTGGGCTTCTGGATACGCCATGAGCGGATAACGCAGCGGGAGAAGATGGCGAAGGACATCCGTGACCGGCCGCTGGTCGTCCGCGTCGTCCAGGCCAAGGCGACGCAGAAATCATTCGAGCTGACCCTGCCGGCCGACGTCCGCGCGTATGCCGCGACGGCGCTCTATGCCCGCACCAACGGCTTCCTCGCCTCGTGGAAGGTCGACATCAACGACAGGGTGAAGAAAGGCGACCTGATGGCCGTCATCTCCGCTCCCGACACGGACGCGGACCTCGAGCAGGCGGTGGCCAACCAGAACCAGCAGCAGGTCAACTATCAGCTGGCCGCCGCCACCGACGAGCGGTACCGGGCCCTGATCCCCACGCAGGGCGTCACCCAGCAGCAGCTGGACCAGTTTCGCACCAACATGGAGCAGGCGAAGGCGAGCGCCGTGTCGACAACGGCCGCTGTCGACCGTCTGAAGGCCCTGGTGGGCTTCGAGAGGATAACGGCCCCCTTCGACGGCGTGGTGACGGCTCGCACCTACGACGTGGGAGCCCTGATCTCGGCATCCAACATCGGCCCGGGCCAGGAGCTCTTCGACATCGCCGAGGACGACATGCTGCGGGTCTTCGTCAACGTTCCCCAGGCGTATGCGCTCATGGTCAGGTTTGACGAGCCGGTGGAGCTCGTGCTCGAGCGAAATTACCCGGGACACAGGTTTACCGGCGTGATCAAGCGCTCGGCCGGGACGCTCGACACCGTGACGCGCACGCTCCGGACCGAGCTGGATTTCAAGAACGACGACCCGGCTTTCAGGATCTTCCCGGGCATGTTTGGCGAGGCCGTCTTTACCCTCAAGCGCGAACAACCGGTCCTGACCATACCCACGAGCGCACTGCTCTTTGAAGCCGACGGAAAGCAGGTCGCCTTGGTTGGACCCGACAACAAGGTTCATTTTCAGAAGATCACTCCCGGGATCGACTTTGGAACCGAGATCGAGGTGATCTCCGGCCTGAAGGGCGGCGAGCGGGTCATCTCGGATCCCGGCGAGCAGCTGGCTGAGGGCCTGGTCGTGTCCCCGGTCGCGGACGCCCAGGCAGGCGCGCCTGCTGATCGCGCCGCGCCAACTGCGCCGGCGCGCCCGCCCGGCCAGTGATGCCCATGCCGAGAAACTCCGCGACCCGCGCCCGGCTTCACCGGGCCATCCTCGCTATTTCCATCTCGGGAGCCGGCTTTCTTGCCGGATGCGTCAGCCAGACGAGGGAGGTGCAGACCTATCGCGACGTGCTTGACGACAACCTGCCCAAGCCAAAGCCGCTCGAGCCGGGCGAGACGCTGACGCTGGAGCGCGCGTTGGCGCTCGCAAACGCGGACAATGAGCAGATCGCGTCCCAGGGGGAGATCTACCTCCAGGCCCTGATTAACAAGAACAGGGCCTTCGCCGCGTTCCTGCCCACGGTGAGCTTTCAGCCGAATTTCACGATCGAGCAGGCGCCCAGCGGCTCAGCCTCGCCGGCGTCTCCGGGAGCACCCGCGACCAGCGCGGCAGCCGTCGCCGCGAGCGAGGGCGGCTTTGTGCAGAGGGGCAACACCCTCCAGCGCCTTGAGGCGCCGGTCGTCGGAAGCATGAACCTGTCCTACTACAGCGTGCCCAATTACAAGGGCGCGGAGATGACAGTCGTCCAGCAGAGGCAGCTGCTGATCGATGCGCAGGCGACCATCCTTCTCAATGTAGCCCAGGCATACTACCAGGTCCTCATCTCCACCCGGCAGAAGGCGGTGCTGGAGGATTCCCTGGCGCTGCAGAAGGCCAGGGTGCGCGATGTCCAGGGGCGGTTCAAGGTGCGCCTGGCCTTGGCCCTTGAGGTGTCGCAGGCCGTGTCCGATGAGGCCGCCACGCAGGTGCTGCTGACGCAGACCTCAAACGACGTCCGAAACGGACGGCGCACGCTGGCCGTCCTCATTGGAGCCCCGAAGGTTGACGGGCCACTCGTGGAGGCGCCTCTGCCGACGGAGCAGATCGCGCCAATGGCCTCCTACGTCGATCGCGCGCTTGCCCGGCGCCAGGACCTGCTTGCGGCGCACGCCGCGGTCAAGGCGGCCCACTACGGGGTGGACGCGGCGATTTCCGAGTACTATCCCTCCGTCTCGCTCAACGTGGCGGCCTTTCTCTACCGGGAGGACTACGCCAACGCCACCAAATGGGATGGGATTCTCCTGGCCAACCTGCCGATTTTCTCCGCGGGCACGATCAAGGCCGACGTTCGCGATGCCTGGTCGCGCCTTCGACAGGCGGCCCTTTTTGAGTCCTACCTCCACCGCCAGATCGAGCAGGGCGTTCAGACCGCTTACGACAATTTCGCCACAAGCGGCGCCGAGTTGGCCGACCTGCAACGCGAGGTCCAGGCGTCGTCGGACGCCTACCAGCAGTCCGTCCAGCTTGAGAAGAACGGCCTGGCCATCCCGCTCGACGTCCTTACCGCTCAGAACACCCTTCTCAACGCACAACTTCAATTCGCCAGCGAGACATTCAGCCGCGACGTCCTCTTCCTGGATCTCGTCCGTGCCGCGGGCGACCTGAATCCCCGCACGATCGCAGGTCTCGACCGGCCCGAAGCCGAGCGGGCTTCCGCCCAGAGATCGCGTGAGCAGCCCTGAGGCGGATGCTCAGCAGGGCAGGGGATAACGCCCCCTTCATGGCGCCGACGCGGCCTCCTGGTCATAAAAGTCCTTCAGCACGAAAAAGGCTGCCTTCTTCTTTCCATTGGAGCCGATGAGCCCTTTTCGGTTCCAGCCGTCCTGCACGTTCGGCAGGGGGCGCCTGGGGGAGCGGAAATCGCACAGGATCCAAGGCGTGGCGCCCCGCCATTGCGGAATTTTTCCCAGCATGGCTAGGGTCTTTCGATAAAGATCCGCCTGATACTCCTCGCTGAAGCGGGTGAGACTGTCGCCGTGGAGACCCTGAAGGGCATCGGCGCCAAATTCGCTGATGACGACCGGTTTGTCGTAGCCAAGCGACCAGGTGATCAGGGGCAGCTTATCGGGCAGCCCGTCATACCAGCCGATGTACTCGTTAAAGCTGAGCAGGTCGGTAAACTCGCCGAACGGGTCGTCGACTATCCTGTGGTTCCGGTCGGCAGGGTCGGCGTGGATCTCCATCGCGGCGGAGACAAGCCTCGAGTCATCAAGCGCGCGCACCGTGGCGACGAGGGACTTGAGGAAGAGCGTTCGCGCATCGCTGATCGGCGTCTCGTTGGCGACCGACCATACAATGACGCTCGCCCTGTTTCGGTCGCGAACAATGAGGTCGCTGAGCTGCGCCTGCGCGTTTCGCAATGTGGTCGGATTTTCCCATTGGATCGTCCAGTAGACCGGGACCTCCTCCCAAAGCATCAAACCGAGCTCGTCGGCCACGCGGGCCATGTGCTCGTTGTGCGGATAGTGGGCAAGCCTGACAAAGTTGCAGTCGAGCTCCTTGGCCCAACCCAGCAGCAATCGCGCGTCCTCAATGGAGTGAGCACGGGCGCCTCGGAGCGGATTTTCCTCGTGGAGCGAGATGCCTCGCAGGAATACCGGGTGGCCGTTGAGCAGGATATCGGTGCCGCGCACCTCGATCGTGCGGAACCCGATTCTGTCGGATACCCGGTCGGTCTCGGCAGCAAGTTCAACCGTATAGAGGCGAGGGTGCTCGGGCGACCAAAGCCCAAGCTGCGGGGCCGAGAGCTCGAAGCGGGCCATCCCTGCGGCGTCCGTGTCCACCTCGGCGGCAAGGTTCGCCTCGGGGACCTTAATCGAGACGCGCTGGCGTAATCGGGGCCCGTCAAGCTGAACGGTCGCCTCAATGGCGTCGCGCGCGCCTTTCTTAAGCTGCACCCGGTAATCGCGCACAAAGGTCGCCGCTGTTTCGACCAGTCGAACATCGCGCGTGAGGCCGCCATAATTCCACCAATCGGTGTTGATTGTCGGCACGGCCTCGGGATGGCGCCGGTTGTCCACGCGCACCACAAGCGAGTTGCCTGCCTCCTTCACAAGGCCCGTGACCTCGAATTCGAAGGGGGTGAACCCCCCTTTGTGCTGGCCGAGCTTCTTTCCGTTCAAGTAGACGTCGGCTTGGTAGTTCGCCGCACCGAAGTAGAGGAATAGCCGTCGGTCCGGTGCCGCCGGCCGGTAATCGAAGCGTCGACGATACCAGACTGTGCCTTCGTAATAGAAAAGCCGCTCGTCCTGCGAATTCCAGTCCCCGGGTACGTCCAGCGTGGGGCTCTTGTCGAAGTCGTACTCGATCAGCTCCGTTTTGTCGGCGGGCTTCCGATCGAGGAAATAGCCGCCGGTGGGCTGGGGGGATGCGTCGTAGGGCTGGTGCCTGTAGTCAAAATAGCCGTTCTCGTAGGGATCGACGATGATGTGCCACTTTCCGTTCAGCTCCAATCCGGAGCGAGCATAGGCGTTAAGCATGGGGGAGGCTGCGTGCAGCGGAATTGCTGCTGTGCAGAACAGGGCTACCAGTGGCAACGGGGACAGCCGCGAAGGCATCCCGCTACATTGCTCCGGCATCCTCTCGACTGGAAAGAAAAATAGGCCGCCTGCCAACAGTCGCGGGTTTGACGACCGGTCGGATTGGGCAATCTTGTGCGGATGAGCGCTCCAGGTAAGGCACCCGTTGCCACGTTGGCCTCCCCGCGAGCGGGCGTCCGGCTGTCTCGGCTGGCCTTCGCGACGATGCTGGCATCGGTCGCCGCGTTGGCCCTTTGCGCGCGCAGCTTCGGCCAGGACACCGCCCAACTTGATGTTGGCGGAGCGACGCTCAACATTTCCTTCGATTCACATCCGACTCCCGCGTTCCGCCAACTCACCCTGGACTGGGTGAGCCGCGCCGCCAGCGCGGTCACCGTCTACTATGCCCGCTTTCCAGTCCGGCACGTGGGCATTGCCATCCACATAAGCAAGGGGTCGGCCGTCGGCCCTGGCCGCGCCTCTGGCGAAGGCGCCCCGCACATCAACGTGTCTCTTGGGCCGAACGTTACATTCCGCAGCCTTGCCGAAGGCAGAAGCAATTGGCTAATGACCCATGAAATGGTTCATCTCGCCCTGAGTGGCGTGGAGCGGGAGCACCACTGGATCGAGGAAGGTCTTGCGACCTACGTGGAGCCGATAGCGCGTGTCCGCGCGGGCGAACTCAGCGCGCAACAGGTCTGGCGCGACATGATGGAAGGCATGCCGCAGGGCCAGCCCGCTTCCGGCGACCGGGGCCTCGACCATACCCCGACATGGGGACGAACCTACTGGGGGGGGGCCATGTTCTGCCTGCTGGCCGACGTCGAGATCCGGAAGAAAACACATAACAGAATGGGACTGGAAAACGCACTGAGAGGGATCGTCGCGGCTGGAGGCACAATCGACACCGAATGGGGCCTGGCGAAGGTGCTGGCTACGGGAGACCAGGCGATCGGCGTTCCGGTCCTTGAGCCGCTGTATGAACAGATGAAAGCGGATACGGGGCCGGTGGACCTAGGGGCGCTCTGGAAGCAGCTGGGAGTGGACGATCGAGACGGCTCAGTAGTGTTTGACGACGAGGCGCCGTTGGCGGACGTGCGCAAGGCGATCATGAGGCCTTGAAGGGCTGCTATGCTTTAGGGTTACACCCCATGGGGCTCGCGCGGTGTTTGGGCTAGAATGCCGCGCTCTATGATTTCCACAGCTCCGAATCCCGTCGGTATTCGTCTTAGTGATCGCGATTTCAACGTCCTTTTTCGCGAGGCCAGGACACACAGCGCATGGCTCGACCGCCCGGTTGAGGATGGGCTCCTGCATCAACTCTACGACCTGCTGAAGTGGGGACCCACCAGCGCCAATTGCTGCCCTGCGCGCATCGTCTTCCTGCGCACCCGAGAGGCAAAGGAAAGGCTGCGCCCGGCGTTGCAGCCGGCCAACGTCGACAAGACGATGAAGGCCCCCGTCACAGCCATCATTGCCTATGATTTGAGATTTTATGAGCTGCTGCCACGGCTCTTTCCCGCGATGGTCTCCATGAAGGACATGTTTGTGAAGTCACCGGAATTGGCCGCCTCCACCGCCGTGCGGAACGGCTGCCTGCAAGGCGCCTACTTCATGATCGCAGCCCGGTCGCTCGGTCTCGATTGCGGGCCAATGTCCGGCTTCGACAACGCGAAGGTGGATCTTGAGTTCTTCCCCGCCTCGGCGCCAGGAACCGGGGGGTCCGCTGCCACGGACGGGGGGTTCATCGCTGGCGATATCAAATCTAACTTCCTGTGCAATCTCGGCTACGGAGACGCCACGAAGCTCCGTCCGCGCGGCCCGCGCCTGGAATTCGATGAAGTCTGCCAATTGCTCTGAATCTGCGCGCTTGGAGTCTTGCCCTGGCTTTCCCAATGAAAACTCAAAATACAGAATTCGTTCGCAGTTCGCAAACGGCGCGGCTCGTCCGTCCGCTCGCCCTGCTCATGATCCTCGCGGCGGGTATCACAGCGGTTGAAGCTCAGGATAAGTCTGCGTCGACGGCGCCGGCAGACTCAGCTGTTCCCAACGAAGCGGCGACGCTTTCCCATGGAGACAAAAGTTTTATCAGGAAGGCCGCGCGAGCGAGCACGAATGAAGTTGCGGTCTCCCAGCTCGCGGACAGCCGCGCATCTAACCCCGACGTCAAATCCCTCGCGCTAATGATGATCGCCGACCACACAAAGGCGAACGCCGACCTGCAGACACTCGCAATGAGCAAGGGGATCGAGATCAGCAAATCAATCGACAAGGGCAAGATGGACAATGTATCGAGCCTTTCCTCAAAGTCGGGATCTGATTTTGACAAGGCCTACGCCGAGCTCATGGTGACCGCCCACAAGGGGGCAGTGGATCTGTTCAAAGGGGAAGTGGCGGATGGCAAGGACCCCGATGTGGTGGCCTTCGCCAAGAAGTATGTCGACACCCTGAGCATGCACCTCGAGCACGCCATGGCGCTCGAGAAGACAATCGGCCAGTAGCGGCACTGGGGATGTGGAAGCAGCGCTATCACTCCCCCATATCCGGTCGTTGGGGAATAAAGCAGGCCTGTTTTTCCCGGTAGGATAAGACCCTATAGCCTGCCGGCCGCGTTCGGCCATATGCTGCGCGTCTGAAACGCCATCACCGCCGCACGATGAATCCACCGGGCATTTGTTCGGTCTGAGCCCGACTCTCCGTCATTTTTCGGGAGCATGCGCGACTACAAACCATGAATGAGACTGCCGATTCTCCCGCCTCTGCGTCATTTTGGACCGGCACCCGGGATGCAGCGCCGGGCATCACCCGCCGCGAGGCGCTTGCGATAACCCTGAAAGCCGGTGCCGGGCTTTCCCTGCTCGGCCAGGTGGGCGGTCTCCTGCGCGGCGCCCCTGAGCCCCAGCCGTCCCCGTCAGCGCCTAGCCCGGTGACCGTGACGCTCAACATCAACGGAGCCGCCCATACCCTTGCCATCGAACCGCGCGTCACGTTGCTCGATGCCCTTCGCGAACACTTGGGGATGTATGGGACGAAAAAAGGCTGCGATCACGGGCAATGCGGCGCCTGCACGGTGCTAGTCAACGGTGAGCGCGTGAACTCCTGCCTCACCCTCGCCGTGATGCACCCTGGCGACGACATCACGACCATAGAGGGCCTGGCGGACGGCGACGCCCTTCATCCCGTGCAGGCAGCCTTCATCAAGCACGACGCCTTCCAATGCGGCTACTGCACACCCGGGCAGATTTGCTCGGCGGTCGCGCTGATCAAAGAAGGCCATGCGAAGACCGATGCCGAAATCAGCGAGCAGATGGCAGGCAACATCTGTCGCTGCGGCGCGTATGGGAACATCGTGGCAGCCGTGCGCGAGGCAATGCAACCGGCCGGCTGAAATCCCCGCCATGCTTCGAACGCCGCGCCGATGAACTATTTCTCCTATACCGTTGCAACCCAGCCGGACGAGGCCTTCCGCGAGCGGACTAGCCCCGGACGATCGGCCTATCTCGCCGGAGGCACCAATCTGATCGACCATATCAAATTGGGGGTGGAGCAGCCGCAGCGCCTGATCGACGTGCGGAAACTCGGCTTCGACCGAATCGAGGCATTGCCGGGGGGTGGTCTGCGCATAGGAGCTACCGTACGCAACACCGCGCTCGCCTATGATGAGCGCGTGCTGAAAAACTACCCCGTCCTTTCTCAGGCCATTCTTTCCGGGGCGAGCCCGCAACTGCGCAATTCCGCCACCACTGCGGGCAATCTGCTCCAGCGCACCCGCTGCTCCTATTTTCGCGACGGCCTTTCGCCCTGCAACAAACGCCAGGCGGGCACCGGCTGCGCCGCGCTCGCCGGATTCAACCGCACCCATGCGGTGCTCGGAACCAGCGAGCGCTGCATCGCCACGCATCCCTCCGACATGGATGTTGCGATGATAGCGCTCGACGCCGTAGTCCGCCTCCGCGGCGCGAGCGGTGAGCGCACGGTTCCGCTGCAGGATTTCTACGTGGCCTACGGCGAGGATCCGGTGAAGGAAAATGTGCTCGAGCCCGGAGAGCTGATCACGGCCGTGGACCTGCCCGCGACGGAGTGGTTTGCCCGGTCGCATTACTTCAAGGCGCGCGACCGTGCGAGTTACGAGTTCGCACTTTCCTCGGCAGCCGTCGCGCTTGATCTGCGCGACGGGGTCGTACGGGACTGTCGCATTGCCCTGGGCGGTGTCGCCACCAAGCCATGGCGCGCCCACGCGGCGGAAAACGCGCTCAGAGGCACGCGGCCGACGGAGCAGGCCTTCCGCGCAGCGGCCGACGCGGAGCTTAGCTCCGCCGTGTCGCGCGCGCACAATGGCTTCAAGATTGATCTGTGCCGGGGCACCCTGATGCAGGCGCTGCATACCACCGTCGCGCTGGCGTAATTCTCCATGTCCTCCGCTCCCGATTCCTCCGCGCCTGTCGCCCCCGTCGGCGAGCCGCGTGACCGCGTCGACGGGCGCGCCAAAGTCACCGGCCGCGCCGTCTACGCGGCCGAGGCGCCGGTGCGAAATGCCGTTCACGCCGTGCTCGTGTCGAGCACGATCGCCCGGGGAGAGATCACGGCGATGGACGCGGCGGCAGCGGAGCTGTCCCCAGGCGTCCTGGCCGTGCTGACGCCGAACAATGTGCCGAAACTGGAATACGTGGACGCGAAGTTTCACGCGGAAAAACGCCTGCCCCTCGGCGATCTCAGGATTTACTATGCCGGGCAGCACATCGCCGTGGTCGTCGCCGACACGCTCGAGCGCGCGCTTTATGCTTCCACACTCTTGCGGGTGCAGTACCGCGAGGAGCCGCCGGTGCTGGGCCTCGACGATCCCGCCGCAAAGATCGAGTGGCCCAAAGGAGAAGTGGCCGGGCCGCTGCAGTTTGAAAAAGGCAATGTCGACGCGGCGCTGGGCGCTCGGGGCTTGGTCACTGTGATGCAGACTTATTCGACCCCGATCGAGACGCATAACCCGATGGAAATGAGCGCGACCGTCGCGTATTGGGAAATGGGAAAACTGACGGTTTGGGATGCGACGCAGGCAGTCGTCAACCGGCAAAAGGCGCTCGCCGCGGTCTTCGGTTTGAAACCCGACCAGGTTCGAGTGCTTTGTCCGTTTGTCGGCGGCGCTTTCGGCTGCAAGGGCGATCAATGGCCGCACACTTTCCTCGCAGCAGCGGCGGCCAAGACGGTCGGCAAGCCGGTAAAGCTGATGCTGACCCGCCAGCAGATGTTCACCGGCTGCGGTCACCGGCCGGTGACGGAGCAGACGATTACCCTTGGAGCGGACAAAAACGGGCGGTTGGTCGCGCTCCGCCACGAATCGAAAAGCGATGATTCCGAGGTGGGGAAGCACGTCGAGCCCTGCGGCGCCGGGTCGTCGGCCATCATGTATGCCACGCCCAACCTCGCTTACACCCATCGCGTGAGCCGCGTGAACATCGCCTCCGCCACCTTCATGCGCGCACCCGGCGAGAATCCCGGCACGTATGCCTTGGAGAGCGCGATGGACGAACTGGCGATCGCGCTTAAAATGGACCCGGTGGAATTGCGGCTTGTGAACTACGCCGACCGCGCGCCTCACAATGGGCTGCTCTTTTCGACGAGCAATGTGAAGGAGTGCTACCGGCTGGGTGCGGAAAAATTCGGCTGGTCCCAGCGCAATCCCGAACCCGGCAGCATGCGTGCGCCTGACGGGTCCCGCGTGGGCTGGGGCATGGCGACCGCGACTTATCCGGCGAATCGGTTTCCGAACCAGGCCCGAATCCGTCTCATGCTTGACCGCGACGGCGGCATGCGGGCGATCGGGGCGGCGGCGACCCAGGATTTGGGCACCGGTGCTTATACCGTTTTCACGCAGATGACGGCCATGCTGGTCGGCCTCCCGTTCGAGCGGGTGAAGTTTGAATTGGGCGACTCCAACCTGCCGCCGGGCGGCGTGTCCGGCGGCTCCGCGAGCACGGCGGGAGTAGGGCAGGCGTTGAGCGAGGCTGCTGGGAAATTGCGCGAGGCATTGCTCAAGCGCGCCCAGGAAGACAGCGAGTCGCCACTCGCGGGGCTGGGACCCGACCAAGTGGTTTTCCAAGGCGGCAGGATCGTCGCGGGCGACGACCCGACACGCGGGGTAGATCTCTCAGACCTCCTCAAAGGCGGCCCGGCCTACGTAGAGGGGTTGAGCGACGCCAACCCGGCCGCGGCGGACAATTTTCCTGCCAAGAAAAAGGCCCACACCTTTCAGTCCTTCGGCGCCCATTTCGTGGAAGTGGCAGTGGACGAACGCCTGCCTATCGTGCGGGTGACGCGCGTGGTCTCGGTGATGGACGTCGGCCGCGTGATCAACCCTAAGACAGCCGGCAGCCAGGTGCAGGGGGGAGTGATCATGGGCATCGGGCAGGCACTCCTCGAGGAGACGCGCCACGACCCCCGGACGGGCCGCGTCGTCAACGACAACCTCGCCGACTACGTCGTCTGCGTGAATCCCGACGTCCGCTCCATCGAAACCCACTTCGTGGGCGAGCCCGATTTGCTGTTCAACGCGATCGGCTGCCGCGGCGTAGGGGAAATCGGCATTACAGGCATCGCCGCGGCGATCGCCAACGCGGTTTACCATGCCACGGGGCGGCGCGTGCGCGACCTGCCGATCACAGTTGAGAAGCTAATGCGCCCCGCCTGACTTTGGCGGCTCCCGCGTTCGGCACCCCAGGCCTGAGCTGAATGGCGCGCATCACCCTAGGAGGGGATTCATGTGAAGCCTAAGGGTGTTCGATTGGGAAGGAGCGAACTTTTCTTCATCGAACACCAGGCTGGTTCGAAATGTAGGCAGGGGGGGCTCCTGACCGAAATGGAGTGAGTTTCCCTTACATTGTGGAGTGTGTTTCCTTTCCTCGGACAAGAATAGCGTAACCATGTGGTATACGGCTCATCACGATACTTAACATAATGTATATTGTGCGTCGCAGCCTACTCGAGTGCCGTCGCCATGGCGGGCGATAAGAACGGAGGCAAAAGTGGGTTCAATGCGGAGGTGAAAGTAGCCCATTCGTTTCTCGCCAGCCCCGAAGCCCTCGAATTTCCGAGGCAAAAACGGTGCATTTGATCGGTAGATTCCCACGT
>Ga0182018_10000566_pt1 | contig 47168 bp, 44 predicted proteins | sample 812P2MmetaG_FD_120490 | JGI IMG/M metagenome (GOLD analysis project Ga0182018, IMG submission 120490) | Permafrost microbial communities from Stordalen Mire, Sweden - 812P2M metaG | ecosystem: Environmental > Terrestrial > Soil > Wetlands > Permafrost | place: Sweden: Stordalen | collected... | reverse complement strand
TCCCGCCACGATTGCGGTTGCGCTGGCGGCCATCGTGCTGGTCACCGTGATTGCCGGATACGTACCGGCCCGGCGCGCCGCGAAGACCGACCCGTTACTGGCGCTGCGATACGAGTGACCTACCGCGCGAACCCGTAGGACGCGCGCTGGGGGCGACTGAGCTTGTGCTGGTTCCGAGCGAAAAGGAGCGGGCGCAAATCGCTGAGTCTTACCAGCACGCAACCACGAACCAGTTTGGCCGATTCGAGTTCAAAAGTGTGGTTCCGGGCGATTACAAGGTCTATGCCTGGGAGGAAGCGGAGTCCACCGCCTGGATGGATCCGGAATTCATGAAGCCTCTGGAAGGTACGGGAGAGTCGGTCACTGTGGGTGAGAGCGACGAAACCAGTGTGCAGGTGAATCTCATTCCCGCCGAATCCGCAAAAGACCGGGCGACAACTGCGGGAAAAGATAGATAACCTTCGGGGCGGAATCGACGAGATCCGCCGTGGTTCCCCTACCCCGCGAACGAGTCGGGCGCGCGTTGCGGACGGCTCAGCATTCGCTTCCTGGTCGTTCTCGAACCGCTCCATTGCAGGGTCCCACTACAGGCGCCGCTCGCGCGACTGGGTACTCCGGCGGGGGTTACCAAGGGGGACGTAAAGCAATCCCTGTCGATGCCCTTGTTATCATCAAAGCGGATGCCGCAGCAAGCCAGCCCGGACAACTCGCTTCGCCGGCGATGGGTGGAGACGTGGCGCCGCGCGGGTGAGGAACTGGAACGCTTACGACGCGCCGAGATCGAATCCATCGACACGCGAGAGGCGATCCGGCAGATCTTTGGGAGTGACGGGGGAACGCACGGCGGAAGTCACGGCCCCGCCCTTCCAGCGCCGTCGAAGACCTCCGGGCTGATCGAGCAACAGGCGTGGTTCGCGCGCATCCGGAAGGTCCGCCGGGGGCAATGAGCACACTATTCGAGGCGGCCCGCGATCTTCAAGCATTGCTCCAGACGCATGGCTGGGGATTCTGTTTCATCGGAGGTCTCGCGGTGCTGCGTTGGGGCGAACCTCGGTTCACGCGAAACGTTGACCTCACGCTGCTGTGTCCGTTCGGGTGCGAGGACGACGTTTCCGCGCCGCTGCTGGACTCCGGGTACATGGGACGGATCTCGGATGCCCGCGAGTTCGCTCGCCGAAATCGAGTCCTGCTGCTTCAATCGCCGGACGGCGTTCCGATCGATATCGCATTGGCGGCACTGCCCTTTGAGGAAGGTTTGGTGCAACGGTCGACCCTGTTCGAATTCGAGGCAACGTCTGTCTTGCGAACCTGCTCGGCTGAAGACTTGATCGTCCTCAAACTCTTCGCGTTCCGGCCGCGCGACGTGCTGGATGTAGAGACGGTAGTAACCCGCCAGCGCACCGCTTTGGACTGGGAGTATATCGCAGCGAATCTGCAGCCGTTGGCCGAGGTGAAGGACCAGCCGGAGATTATGGTGGCCTTCGAGAGGTTTCGGCGGCCAGGCTGACGGTTTGGCCATGCCGCCGCACCCCGATTCCCGCCTCAGCCCGCGAACCCGTATGGCGCGCGCTGCGGACGGCTGAGCATAGCGTTCGCTTCGTCGTCATTCTCGAACCGCTCCTTCACCGGATCCCAGTGGAGATGCCGTTTGAGCTTCATGGCGATGTGATTCAGCAGGCAGGTGGAGCAGGCGCGGTGCGCGATCTCGGCGGGGGCCAGCGGCTCCTTGCGGGTGCGCACGCAGTCGAGCCAGTTGGCGTGATGCTCCTCCGCGGTGGCGAGGTGAACTTCGTTAGGCCCGATCACGCTATCGAGAATCTTGGGATCGCTGGCTTCGAGCGGTTTCCCCGCGGGCTTGCCGGAAGTGGGATCGCTGGGCGTCACGTTGCCTTCGCGCGTGACGAGGTGAACCTCTGCGGATATGGCGTCTCACGATCACCTGGCCCGGGGGAATCCGCATACGACAAAGAACGCGATGGCGTGAGAACCTCCGCGCGATGACCCAAGACACCTGGTCGATGCTGGCCGGACGGTTGAGTGTGTCGCGCTCCATGAGCGGCTGCGGAGAGCCACACTTCGACTCGTTATGAATCGGACAGTTCAGTGTGATATGTGTTGGAGAGATGTCGACTCAATCGCAATTCGGTCACACACTCTTCCTTGACGGTTTTCATGTCGGCTCTGCGGCTGAAAAGTTGGAGCGTCTTCATTTTTCGAAGAAGGAATCGGACGGTGCTCCGTTTGACGAAGCATGGCTCCAACGCCTCATCATGCGCCATCCGAGCCTACTACCTGTCGGCCAGATCGAACCAGCATTCAGCACGCTTGTTCCGATCTGCGTCGAACTGCCGACGGGGTCGGGCTTCCTAGACAATCTCCTGATTACACCGGTCGGTGATCTTGCCCTGGTCGAGTGCAAGCTATGGCGCAATCCGGAGGCGCGACGCGAAGTAGTCGCGCAGATTATCGACTACGCAAGAGAAATCTCCACCTGGACCTATAAGACGCTACAGGAGGCGATCGGCCGCACAAAGCCTCTCGACGGTTTGGATGAGAATCCCACTCGAAGCCTATATGAATTGGTTTCGGCAAAGGGCGAGATTGATGAAGCTTCGTTCCACGATGCCGTCTCGCGGAATTTGAAGCGCGGTCGTTTTCTGCTCCTCATCGTCGGGGATTGCATCCGCGAGGGCGTAGAAGGAATGACTGAGTTCCTACAGCAACACGCCGGGTTCCATTTTACGCTCGCCTTTATCGAAATCGCTCTATTCAAGGCACCCGGAGGCTATATAGCCCAACCGCGTGTCCTAGCGAGGACTACAAACATCGATCGAGGCATCGTAACGCTCGACGACGGCCAGATCACCATCAGACCATCCAGCACGGCGGCGGAACCAGCGAAAGGCGGTTTAAGGCGGACAACCATTACGCAGGAACACTATTTCGAGCAGGTAGAGAAGGACTTTTCGGGCTTATCGTCCAAACTGAATTCCCTTGTCGATAACCTTTCGACTTGCAACGTTCAGACGGAATTCGGAACCGAATCCATGATCCTGAGGTGGAACCCCGATAACGGGAGAAGCTGGAATCTCGGCAACATATCGAAACGCGGTCTGGTTTGGTTCGATAACCTTGGCGCGCAGGCTGCCAGCGCAGGCTTACTCGAACTTCACAAGCAGCTTCTTAGAACGCTTGCAGAGCTCGTCCCCGGCGCATTTGTCAAGAAAACACCAAAAGAGACCGGTTGGTACGTGACACAAGACGGCAACCACTACATTCCGGCCGCCGCATTGCTTGCGAACGAAGAGCGCAAGAATGGATGGATCCGTGCCATCGCAGACTTCCAGGCGGCCGTATTGAAGAAGTCGCATGACGAATAGTGCGAGCGAGGAGGCAAGTCTACGAAATCAAGGAGTGACGGCGGCGACGGAGGAAAGCAGGCATATCGAGCGTCGCAGAAGGCAAAAGAAGATAGAAACGGCGTGGCGGCAACCACGACCGAAGACGGGTTAGCTGCGGACGACACTTCCCGACGAATCGCGATAGCGGAACTGGAGCAGCGAGCCCAAGCTGGCGACGGCGCCGCAACATGCGCACTTGGGGATCATTACAGGACAGGCGATATCGTTTCCCAGGACTGGAGCGTCGCATTCCGTTGGTACAACCTCGGTGCCGAACTTGGAGACCGTACCGGACGTTCACGATCCCGGTAAGCATCTTTGCCCGCGAGTGGCAAAAGATGACCGGCCATGAGCCTGAGGCCGTGGAGGCGATTCGCGGTCGCTTAGCAGTGGCTATTCGGAAATAGCCACGGTCGGCATCCCGAGGGCGGTCGAATCCGCATCCCATGTGTGCCGGCGAGCTTCGATTGCCTTCTCCATTCGTTTCTTTGTCAGCGCAACGTAGTATTTCTCGGTGGTTTTCCGGGACTTGTGACCAAGGAGCAATTGAACGTCCTCAAGTGATCCACCACCCTCGAGTACCTCGATCGCCAGAGTATCTCGCCACTCGTGGGAGCGTTTGCCTTCGATGCCCGCTTCTACATAGAGCCGTCTCATCTTTTCGGACCAGTCATTCACCGCGGTCTTGATGGTCGATGTGCCGGTCCAGAAAAAGTAATCTCTGCTCTTTGGCGGAAGTTTCCTAACGAGATCCAGAACGAAGGGCGGGAGCGGCACGAAGACAGGTTGGTCGTTCTTCTCCTGACTGGCGATCATGAGTCCGTCTTCTCGGAGCGCATCTGTCCTCAGCGTCACCACGTCGACTAGGCGCAGGCCGCTGTACCGTTGAATCAGCACAAAGGCCGTCGCCGCCTGCGCGATGTTCGGAAACACGCGCGGTATTGCGTCGAGGAGACGCTGCTTCTCTTCGGATGTCTTCTTTTTTACTTCAATCCGCGGCGTCTTGATGGACAGCAACAGCTCGGCCGGGTTCTCTGGAATCCATCGGAGTTCCCGCGCACGGCGGAAGAACATTTTCAAGAATTCCTGATTCTTCTGCTTGCCAAGTTGGCTCTTGGGCTGCCTGATGAACTCGTCGGTATCGCGGTTCTTGCGCAGTCTGCCCTGCCACGTCTCCTGAAAGGCCGAAAGATGTTCGGTTTTCACGTCTTTCATGTAGATGGTTCCGCGGTCACGGAGGAAGGCGGCCAGAGGCCTTAGGATTCCGCTGATCTTCTGGATCGTGTGCTTGGTGCTTTCCTTCGAGCGATCAAGCGTGCCGCGCTTCTCATCAAGATAATCCTGAATCGCCTGCTCCACCGTCTTGAACGTGCCTGCATCAACCTTGGCGCTTTGGCCGGAGAGGAACTGAACGGTCCATTGATCGATCAATTCTTCGGCGGCGAGCTTTTCTCGCAAGCCCAATTTCGCTAGCGAACTGTTGAACTCGAAAGCCGGGATCTTGGGATCTGGATGCCGTATCAGCAGCTTCGCGTAGATCGGGCAGCCACAGCCGAAAACAAGTCTCGCGTGCAGTCCCTTGGGGTGTTTGTACTTCGGGGACGCATACCGGCATTGTGGCCGGTGACGCACGTAAACATCACGCATGAGCCGATTGTAGCCGCAAACTCGCCACAGTGCAATCGGCTCTAGTGCAACCTACATTGAATCAAGCAGATAATCTGGCGGAGGAAGAGGGATTCGAACCCCCGAACGAGTCACCCCGTTAACGGTTTTCAAGACCGCCGCCTTCAACCACTCGGCCATTCCTCCGTCATCTATTATAGGGGTCACGGAGCCGATCTTCAGGACCCAGCCTGCTGTTGTATCAGGAGTTCCAATTTCCGGGCCAGGTCGTCCAGCCGTTTCATCACCTCGGCATGCTCCACTTCTTCGGCCGGCGGCGACTTCCGCTGGATGTAGAACGTGCCGCCCGGCTCCAGGATGCACCGGTCCACATCCTCGAGTTTGTCGAACCCCTGACGATGGAGAACGGTCAGGAGTTCCGCGCGGGTGAGGAGTTCCTTCGCCAGCCCCTTCTTGAGGATGTGGCCGTGTTCGACCAGTGTTGTCGGTTTGCCCTCGAACACCTGGTCCAGCCGCCGGTGCCGGAAGAGAAATCGCACCACCAGGTAATTGACGGCCAATAGAGTCAACGCCCCAATCAGCCCGCCGCTCAGAGAATTGTCGTTGCCGATGATGGCGTTCTGCACGGTATTGGACAGCGACAGCAGCACCACCAGGTCAAACGGATTGAGTTGCGCCAGTTCCCGCTTTCCAAATGCCCGCAACAGCACTACCAGGGCAATATAGACCACGATGGGCCGCAGCATCTTCTCGACCAGCGGCGCTCCCGACACAAGGATGTCGCGCCACATCCCGCTTGTAGCCAGCCATTGAGGCATCTATAGTTCCCCCTCTGCCGATTATGCCGGATTTGGGCGGCGGAGTTCACCCAAACACACGCAGCATTTTTTGTTTTAGAATATCCTGTGGAAACGTTGTGCGTACCGGTGCGAATCGCCGGGGAACGCCCGCGTTGCCGAACACTTGCCGGCTCAACAAACGTTTGCGGCCGTCAGCGTCTTTGCGATTGATCGGCGAACCTCCCGGAGCGACCCCGTATCCCTTTCGTATCGGAAGGCTATCCGTAGCATCCCGATTCCACTTGAGTATCGAGTGGCTATCGGATAGTGTGCCTACCAGATTTGAAGAACGGCCATTATAATGGTCTGTCCGGAAACAACCCCGGCATCCAGCGCGAAGCGAGCGTTGCGGGAAAGGCGAGGCGAAGCGGCGCGCGGGAACTCTCGGATACCAGCACTTCCTTGGCAAGCAGGGCGGAGACGATGCGGCGTGCCTGCCGTTCGCCGGTGCCGACAACGCTGTCGGCATCGCCGCGGGGCAATTCGCCGCGGTAAAGCACCGCTTCGAGAATGTTGCCGGACTTAGCCGGCAACTGGCCCAGGCGGATTTCCTCTTCCGCCCATATCAGGATGCGGGCGCGTAGGCGGTCTGGCTGGACCAGACTCTCCATGAAGTCCACCTGGTCAATACACACCTTGAGGAAGAATTGCGTGAATTCCGCAAGCGCTTCCTCGCCCAATGTCCCCAGTCCATCGAGATCGTTGCGCCGCGTCAGGTCACAGTTGGCGAGAAGCGTTTTGTACTCTCCCACGCGGCGCGCGAGGCCACGCGCCACCGACCATACCGCGCCGGTATCTAGCAGCTCCAGCATCATTGCGTGCGACATCAGCCGCGCCACTCTGCCATTGCCATCTGTGAAGGGGTGCATCCACAGGAGGCGATGGTGGGCCGCAGCGGTGGCGATGATGGACTCGGTCTTAGACCGATTTCCGTAAACCTGCTCGAAGCGCGCCAGGAAGCGGGGCAGGGCGGCAGGGCTGATCGCGACGTGGGTTCCGACCCGCACGTCGCGCGTGCGCAATTCGCCGGGGATGACGCGAAGCTTCGCTTTGGTAGCCGGGTCTTCGACCCAGAGAAGATCCTCGGGCAGCAACTCACAAAAGCGCCGGTGAATCTCGCGGATTCTTTCCGCCGTGATGGCAACGCCCCCCCTGAGGCTGCCGGCGTCGATCCATTTCTGTACCGCGATGTGCGCTTTGGCTTCGAACTGCAGGTCGCGCTTGCGCGCATCCTGGCTGTAGTCATCCTTAAGCGCCCGCTCAATGTCCACCGGGTGCGTGTCGTGGCCTTCAATGAGGTTGGAGTAGTAGCAGTTCATCGCCCGCACCAGGTCGGCAAGCGAAGTCAGCAGGGAAGGGGGCAGGCTTCGGCGCAAGCCAGTGGACTTCTGTGTGAGGTCGAGCGCAAGGTCGGTGAGCACGCCGCGATGACGGGAGCCGTCTGTGATCAGCAGCGGCTCCATGAGGGAAACCAGCTCGCCCCGACCTTCCGCTGTTTTGTCCGCTTCCATGTCCGTCACTACATATTAGCAAGTACTTATTTACCATAAATTTAAATGAGAAGCAAGGCTCTATACGACCGCTATTATGACCGGTTAAAAAGTCCGCCACTGAAACAGGAGAGCGGTCGTAGACGCGGGGCAGCTGAGCGGAAGCAAGTGCCGCCCCGGTTCTATGCCGCCTGGGAAGCGAGATTCGATCCTTGCGGAAATCCGCGGCCGGTTTCGCACCTGGCTTGCTCAACGAGTCAAGCGTCACGAATGTTTCCGGCGTCACCGCCTGATGCTGAATGCGGCGCGCAGGCTTCGGTGATCTTGCGAGTTCCTAAGGCCGTCCCACCGAGAGCATTTTAAATGGGATCGGCGATTACGATTGTACCCGCGTAGCCTGTTCACGATTGCTCTTTTCGTAAGGCAGCACTAGTTCCCCCTCTGCCGATTATGCCGGATTTGGGCGGCGGAGTTCACCCAAACAAACCCAGCATTTTTGTTTTAGAATATCCTGTGGAAACGTTGTGCGTACTGGTGCGAATCGCCGGGGAACCCCCGCGTTCCCGAACACTTGCCGGCTCAACAAACATTTGCGGCCGTCGGCGTCTTTGCGATTGATCGGCGAACCTGCCGGAGCGTACCCTGAGCCATTCGTCTGATGTCAACCGAGAACACCATCGAAAAGGGGTTACCCACCAACGTGGACGCCGAGCGTTTCGTGCTCGGCAGCATCCTGCTCGACTATAGCCTCTTCGTGCAATGCGCCGGCGCCCTGGAGGCGGAGGATTTCAGTCTTGAGAAGCACCGCCGCATCTTCAGGCGGATGGGAGAACTGCAGGAGCGCGGCGAAAACATCGACCGGATCACCGTCGCCAATGAGCTGATGAAGTTCGGCGAACTGGAAGCTTGCGATGGACTCAGCTACCTGGTATCGCTCGACGACGGCCTTCCCCACATTCCCAACGTCGACAGCTATATCCGCATCGTCAAGGACAAAGCCCTTCTGCGGCGCATCATTTTCGCTTCCCAGCACATGATGCAGCGCTGCCTGATGGACGAGGAAGAGCCCGACCAGATTCTGGCCGGCGCCGAGGAGACGCTGCTCAAGCTGGGCGAGGCGCGGGTTAAGAGCGGCCTTCTGACGCCCAGCCAGATCCTGGAGGATTACGACGGAGGCATCAACGCCTTCCTGGACCCCAGCAAGCGCATCAAGGGCATCTCTACCGGGTTCGCCAAGCTGGATGAGATGACCGGCGGGATGCACGGCGGGGACCTCGTCATCATCGCGGCGCGCCCATCCATGGGAAAGACCGCCCTGGCGCTGAACATCGCGCAGCACGTCGCCCTGAAGTTGAAGCAGACGGTGGCCGTCTTCTCGCTCGAAATGTCGAAGGAGTCGCTGCTCACCCGCATGCTCTGTGCCGCGGCCCGCGTGGACAGCCAGCGATTCCGCGCGGGATACCTGACGCCCGACGAACGCCGCAAGCTCAACCACGGGCTCCACGAGCTCGCCGAGGCGCCCTTGTACATCGACGACACCGCCGGCGTCCACCTCATGGACATGCACGCCAAATTGCGCCGCCTGCAGGCGGAACGAAAGGTTGGCCTGGTGATTGTCGACTATCTCCAGTTGATGACCGGCCGCGGGCGCTTCGAAAATCGCAACCAGGAAGTCAGCGCCTTGTCCCGCGGCATGAAGATGCTGGCCAAGGAAATGAACGTGCCGATGATGGTGCTTTCCCAGTTGAGCCGCGCCGTGGAAACCCGCCAGGGCGATCACCGCCCGCAGCTCAGCGATCTGCGCGAGTCCGGCTCCATCGAACAGGACGCCGACCTGGTCGGCTTCATCTTCCGCGAAGAGGTGTACCATCGCGATCGCGAAGATCTGCGCGGCCTGGCTGAGCTGATCGTCGCCAAACAGCGCAACGGTCCGGTAGGCACGGTCAACCTGGTGTTCCTGCACGCGCAGACCAAGTTCGAGAATCGCGCCGAAGACACCGGGGAATTGCCGGAAGAGTAGCCAACAGCCTTTAGCATCGCGGCGAAGCGCCTGTGGGGCCGCATGACACACCGAATGAGCTAAGGGCTTAAAGGCTAATTGGCTATCTTTTTACAAACAGCTCCGCCTGCGTGAATCCCGACGACTGCACTTGATCGCGCAGGATACTGAACTTCGCTTTTCCTGCCGCTTCCCGAATCCGCTTCGCCTCGCCGTATGAAAATTCACGGACATATCGATCCGCGCGGTCGCGATAGGAGTATCCCGCATAGGCAGCAGTCTTCTCGCCGACTACCGTCATCAATCCGTCCCAGAAGGTGCGCCGCCCGAACAGGCTCTTGCGCGCCGCCGTCTCGCGGCCGATGTTCACCGCCTGCCGTCCGCCCTTGAGAATCGCCCGAAGACATCTGCCGGACGAGAAGGAACGGCCGGGATCCGGATCGGGAAAGCCGGACAACAATTGCCGCAGCCCGTCGATGTCGGCGTCCCACCCGGCCCACCGGAAGCGCGACGCGCCGCTTACCATTGTCCCCCGCTGCAGAATCTCGCGGATCCGCGGCTCGTCCTTCCCGGTTACCGCCAGCAGATGTTCGATCAACTCGCGCACGGGCAATTCCTGCACCACTACCGGGGTTAGGGAAATGGATTCGGCCACTTCCGAACTCAGTTTCACGCGAACGGTCGGGGGTAACGCCATAGACTGTTTTCACGCTAGCATAGGATGTCCCGAGAAGATCCTGGTGACTTCCCTCGAAAAAGTCCTGGCCGAAACGCGCCGCTACGACCACGCTCTGCTCGACTTCTCCGCGCGCGAGCATAACGGCGCCGTCGAGCTGGTGATCACCCTTAAGAACGTCGATCTCGGTCTCCATACGTACTATGCGCCGGTCCACGAGCGCGATATCGAACATCCGCAGTTTCCCTGGACCTTCCAGCGATACCTTTACGACTGCATGCACGATTACCTGGTGGAGATGTTCCTCCACACGCCCCAGAGCGTTGACCGGAAATGACTCCCTTGCAGGAACTGCTGGCCGCGGAGATCCTCCGCGACGGTCCCATTTCGTTCTGCCGCTTCATGGAGACGGCGCTGTACCATCCCCTCCACGGATACTATCGGAAGCCGCGCGACCCGTTCGGCAAAGAAGGAGATTTCTATACGGCGGAACAGGTGCAGCCCGTCTTCGGGATTCTGATGGCGGCGCGCGTCCGCCAGCTCTATCTCGAAATGGGCGAGCCGCCAGGTTTCACCGTAGTGGAGTTGGGCGCCGGACGCGGGGAGATGGCCGAGGCCTTCTCGGAGTGGCGATATATTCCAGTGGACATCGATTCGGGCGAGCTGCCCGATCGCTTTACCGGCGTGGTCTTCTCCAACGAGTTCTTCGACGCCCTGCCGGTCGAAGCCGCCATCTACCAACGGGGACGCTTCCGTAACCAGTGCGTTGCCTTTGCAGACGGCGGTTTCCACTGGCATACCGGCGACGGCGCGCCGGTGGAAGTGGACGGCTACCTCCGCCGATTCTTCCCGCCGCCCGAAGAAGGGCGCTGGTATGAAGCCAACCTCGCCGCGCTCGACTGGATCGGGCGGATCGGCCGCGCGCTCGACTTCGGTTATGTGTTCACCATTGACTACGGTTACACGCGCGCCGAATCCATTCGCTTCCCCGCCGGAACGCTGATGGGATACCGGCGGCACATGGCGCGCGAGCTGGTGTTGGAGGATCCCGGAGGCCGCGACATTACCGCTCACGTCAATTTCACGGCCATCCAGGAAATCGGCGACGAGTTCGGCCTTCGCACCTCGCACTTCGAGTCCCTGGCGCGAACGCTCTTGACCGCGGGAGAGCCGGATCAATTTTCCGCGGCTCTCGGTGACGACCCCGCCGGGGAACTCCACCGCCGGATGCAGCTCAAGAGCCTGCTGTTCGGAATGGGGGAGAGCTTCCGCGTCCTGGTGCAGCGGAAGGAGCGGTGAGGGAAAGAGTGGAACGGAAACCGGAGGGAAAAGCCTTAAACAATGAAAAAGGCCCCGAAAACCGGGGCCTCTGAGTGAAACCTGTTTGGTAGCCCTTATTCAGGGCTGCGCCCAAAAGCTACTTCTTTTTCTTCGGAGCAGCTTTCTTCTTGGGGGCGGCTTTCTTCGTTGCGCTCTTCATCGATTGATTCTCCCTAACATCAAATTTTGCGATTCGAAAATCGCAATGTGATCCATATATAAGATTCTTCGCGACGAAAGTCAAGAAAAAAATGAATCTCACGATCTCTCCCGGCCACTCGCGTCGCACATCGCGCTCGCATCTTCTGTTCTTTCGCGATGAGCCGTGTGTCAATCCGGAACGCGGTGGGCTTCGTAGATTCCCATAGACGCGCCCGGCACGGTAAGATCGTACTCGAATCGAACGCCGCGACGACATGAGCCTCACGATGCTCCCGCTTTGGCTGGCCATCCACACCTCGCAGAATGACGCGCAACTCGTCGAACGCCTGCAACACCGCGATCCACAGGCGCTGGCGGAGCTCTACGACCGCTACGGACGGCTGGTGTATTCGCTGATCCTCCGCATCGTGCGCGATTCCGGGGTGACCGAAGACCTGGTGCAAGAGACCTACCTCCGCGTGTGGAACCGCGTTCACGGCTTCGACGCACAGAAAGGTTCTATCGCCCCCTGGCTCCTGGCCGTCGCGCGGAATCGGGCCATCGACTACCTCAGGTCCTCCGGCGGCCGCGAACGCAACGCCATGGAGTTCGAGGAAACCGATCACCCCGGCCTCTACATCGACATGGAGCGCGATATCCTGACTTCCGACAAGGCTCGCGTGTTGAAGCAGGCAATGTCCAAGCTGCCGCCCAACCACAAACAGGTCATCGAACTCGCATATTTCGAAGGTCTCTCGCAGACGGAAATGGCGCGGAAGCTGGGACAGCCGCTCGGCACCATCAAGACGTGGGTACGCACGGCTCTGAAAACTCTGCGCGAGGATCTGGGCGCGGCGGCGGTGTCGGCATGAACTGCGAAGAACTCCGGGATTATTACGAGATGTACGCGCTCGGAGTGGCCGACGAGCCTGAGCGCGGCGAAATCCGGGCGCACCTCAATCGCGGCTGCGAGGTTTGTATGGGCGGAGTAAAGCGGGCAATCGAGATAGCCGCCATGCTGGGCGGTACCGCACAGGCGGCGGCGCCATCGGCCAAACTACGGCGGCGCATTCTGGCTTCGGTGGGTTTCGAACAGAACTCCTTCGGATGGGCCCCATTCTGGGCGGCGGCTACCCTGCTGTGCCTGGTCGCTGCCGTCTACTTCAGCGGACGGGAACGCCAGTTTGCCGAAGACACCCGGCGATTGGAGGATCAGCTTCGCGTGCAAACCACCGAGCTGACCCACCTCAACGAAGCCTTCGCCATCCTCAATGGACCCGACACCACGGTCACCTCCTTCGGTGAAAAGCAGCCGGCCAAGGGCAAGCTCTTCGCCAACCGTTCCGGCGTACTGCTGATCGCCAGCAACTTGCCCGCGCTGCCGTCCGGAATGGCGCTTGAGATGTGGGTGATTCCCAAAGGCGCGAAGCCAGTCGCGGCCGGTATGTTCCGTCCCGACGCCAACGGAACCGCCATGCATATCGTGCACCGGACCATGGCGCCTGGTGACATCGTGGCTGTGACCGTGGAGAACGAAGCCGGCGCGGATCAGCCGACATCCACCCCGATCATCGCCGCGCCGACCAGTTGACAGTTGAGTGTCTACTGTCCACTTCTAGACCCATCTGCCTGCCAGCGCGGCGCTCGGGGACGCAATCGACTGGAACCGCACCACCCGTACCGTATCCGTACCCTTGATCGATGCCAGCGGCATGAAGCCGCGATCCATCAGCACCTCGGCCACTTCTTCCGTCATCAAAATCTCGGCGCACGGCTTCAGAACCTTCTCGCCGTCGTGCTGATACAAATGCAGCGGCAGCCCATCCACATCGCGCAATACCCCTGGCCGCAACTCCCAGCCGTAGCGGCTGAACGATTCACCCAGCAGATACGCGATGGCGATTGCCGGATTGCCCCAGAGGTACCGCTCGTGTTCCACCGGCGTGGGCATCTCTTCGAAAGCGAATGTCTCAGTCTCGTCGGAATTCTTTCCGTACGGCTGGCGCAACAGAAAGCGCGGCATCGCCAGACCCACCCAGCGTGCCGCCGCGGACTTGCGTAGTTCGTCGAACACACCCTGCAGGCCCACCACGGACGGGCCGAGCCCCGAAAGGAATGGCGCCCCCGCGGTGCGCGCAATCGCGGCAATCTGCGCCAGCACGCCTTCGTGCTCTGAGCTGAAGGAGTACAGGCCGGCGATCAGCGCCCACGGTTCCGCTCCGATGGTGCCGGTTCCCTCGGTAACCACGACCCGCCGCAACGCGGCCAGTCCTTCCGCCGTGAACAGTTCTTCCGAAGGCAGGTCCATCACGAAGATCTTGAGCTCGTCGCCCGTTTCCAGGCGCCGCACCAGGAAGTAGAGCGCTCGCCATGCGGCTTCGAGCGATTGAAACGCCGGATGGTGCAGAACCACTCGCATCTCGCCCGTGATGGCGGTATCGGTTTGCGCGATCAATTCCGGCTGGCGGGGATCCGGCTTCGGCTTGGTGTATTTCGAGACCATTTCGCCCAGCATGCGGTCCCAATCGCTGCTGCGAGCCGGGGCCTGAGCCGAAGCCCGCGGCGTTTCTCCCGGCCCATCGCCCATCATCGCGCTCAGCAAATCGGCGCCCGACAGGTTGGCTGTCTCCGCGTTCTTGGGAAGTTCCGGCGGCAGCATCTGCGCGGCCGCTTCGCGAAATGTCGATTCGTCGGACAGGCGCCGGCGCAGACCGCGTAATGCCTGGAAGGGCGGAAGCCTTTCGAACAGGCGGTCCGGGTGAAAATCTTCCAACTCGCGAAACGCCAGGGGCAGCTCGACCTTGCCGAAAGCCAGCCGCAGGGATGGCGCCAGGCGCGCCAGCACCTGGTCGAAATTGTCGCGGTCCACTTCGATGGCCCGCCGGTTGCGGCCGGATCCTCCAGTGAAGTCTCCCACCACCAGAATGCGAAACGGCGTGTCGGGTTCCGGGCGAGGCAGTTCTTCCGACTCTTCGCCCACATCGATCACCACGGATGCAAGAGAGCTAGCGCGTGCCATAGTATCTGCAACTGTAGCTCAAGCGCGCTCCGTGGGCAATCTTGCCCCTAACGTTGCCCCTAACGTTCCCCCAACCGCTTCGTCAGGTTGCTTATGCTGTCAGACCGGCTTTCGGAGTTGCGTTATGGCGTCCGAGTCCTGTGCAAGAATCCCGGGTTCACGGCAGCCGCCGTGCTCACCCTGGCTTTGGGAATCGGCGCCAACACCGCCATATTCAGCGTGGTCAACGCCCTGCTGCTTCGCTCTCTGCCGTTGCCGCGGCCGGACCGCTTGGTCTTCATCTCCGCTTCCGATCCCGGGAAAGGCAGGTCCGGCGGCCCTGTCTCGGTGGCTGCCTATGAGACTCTACGCGACGGCAACCGCTCGTTCTCGGGAATTGCGGCTCTCTGTGGAGAAGGCTTCACGCTGACGGGCGCGGGCGAACCGGAACAGCTACCCGGCGTGCGCGTCTCTCCTGATTTCCTCGATGTACTGTCGGTCCGCCCCATGCTGGGCCGTGGCTTCCGATCCGACGAGGGCGAGCCCGGCAGCCGGCCCGTCGTCCTCATCAGCCACAGTCTCTGGACACGCCGTTTCTCTTCCGATTCAGGTCTCCTCGGCAAGTCCATTTCGCTCAATCGGGAAGCCTATAACGTTATCGGGGTGCTGCCTCCCGATTTCCCATTCCCGTTTCCCGGCGCCGACGTCTGGGTCTCGCGGATCATGAATTTTGGCGGCTTCCAACCCGAACAGATTCGCGCCGGCGCCGGTTTCCTCACCGCCATCGCGCGCCTCAAACCGGGCGTTTCCATCAGCCAAGCGGAAGCCGAGGCCGCCGTGCTCTACCGACAATACCGCCAGGCGCACCTCAACGCTCCCGATTCCGATCCGCATATTCACCTTGATCTCGTCGGGCTTCAGGAGAGTCTGGTGTCCGGTATCCGCTCCACGCTGCTCATCCTTATGGGCGCGGTCGGCCTGGTTCTGCTCATCGCTTGCGCCAATGTGGCCAGTCTGATGCTGGCGCGCGCTACCGGCCGCGCCAAGGAAATCGCCATACGTTCCGCCTTGGGAGCCGGCCGCGGAGCGCTCATCCGTCAACTGCTGGCCGAAAGTCTGATTCTTGCCGGCTGTGGCGCCGCTCTCGGGATTCTGCTGGCCAGAGGTGGCGTCGCGTGGCTTGTAAAAATGGATTCGGGAAACAATCTTCCCGGATTCCAACCCATTCGCGTCAACCTCGAAGTGCTGGCGTTCACGCTCTCGGTTTCGGTGCTCGCGGGAATTGCTTTCGGTCTGGCCCCGGCGCTCCGATTCTCCCGGCCCAACCTGAACTCGGTCCTCCGTGACAGCGGCTGGGGAACCACCGGCGGCGCGCAACGGCATCGAACGCGCAGCCTCCTGGTGGCCGCGCAAATGGCCTTTTCGATTGTTCTGCTGATCGGCGCCGCCTTGCTCGTCGAAAGCTTTCGCAATCTGCAAAATGTGAATCCGGGATTCAACCCCCACCAGACCCTGACCATGAACGTCAGCCTCCCGCCGGCCAGGTATCCGGACGGCGCGCACCGGTCGCAATTCTTCCGCGAAGTGGTCCAGCGGCTCGCGGCTCTGCCCGGCGTACGCTCCGCGAATGCGTCCGTGAGCCTGCCTCTGGGCTTCAGAATCCTCTCGCCCGTGCTTGCCGACGGCCAGGCAATGGTTCCCATCGGACAGCGTCCTCTAGCCGTCTGGAACGGCGTCACACCCGGCTACTTCCGGACGTTCGGCGTGCCGTTGCTGCGAGGCCGCGATTTCACCTGGGCCGACGATGAGAAGGCGCCGCGCGTCATCGTCGTCAGCCAGTCGCTCGCCAGCCGCTTCTGGCCGAATGAAAATCCGCTCGGCAAACACCTCACGTTCACCCGCTTCCAGGTTCCGTTCGAAATCGTCGGTGTCGCCGGCAACACCCGCAACAACGGCTTACAGTCCGATCCGGGCATGGTGCTGTTCACTTCCTATGCACAGTGGACCTTCCCGGCCATGGCTCTGTCCCTCCGCACCCAGCGCGATCCCCGGCAGCTCGCCAAGATCGGTCCGGCTCAGGTGCTGGCGGTCGACCGTGACCAGCCCGTCACCACTGTGCGCACCGTCGACGAACTCATGGGAACGGCGCTGTCGCAGCCGCGCCAGACCATGTACCTGATCGCGGGCTTCGCCATAGTGTCGCTCCTCCTGGCAGTTACCGGTCTGTATGGCGCGATCGCGTATTCCGTGGCGCAGCGGACGGTGGAGATCGGCATTCGCCAGGCCATTGGAGCCCAACCGGGCGACATCCTGCGCCTGGTCATTTTCCAGGGAATCCGGCTCGCGGCGGTCGGGATCGTCGCCGGATCCATCGCGGCCGCCGGCATCACGCGCCTGATTTCCACCTTGCTCTTTCGTGTAAACGCCACCGATCCCGCCACCTTCGCGGTCATCCCGGTGGTGTTCCTGGCAGTGGCGCTCGCCGCCAGTTTCGTGCCTGCCTGGCGAGCCACCCGTATCGATCCGCTGGAAGCTCTGCGGAGATAGGATGCGTTACAAGCACGACAGGCTGCCATGTGCCACAATGGGCGCATCGTGCCCAAGTACATCCGCTATCGTTCCGGCGACAAAATCGCCTATGGCATTCTGGACGGCGAAAGCGTCCAGCAGCTTCAAGGGGATCTGTTCGGAGTGCACTCCGAAACCGGCGTCACCCTTCCGCTCTCGGAAGTGAAGCTGCTCTATCCCTGCCAGCCCACCAAAATCTGCGCGGTCGGACTGAATTACAAGAGCCATCTTGGCAGCCGCCCTCAGCCCGCCGAACCGGAAGTCTTCTTCATGCCGGTATCCGCTCTGCAGGATCCCGAAGCTCCCATCGTCATCCCTCCCGGCGCCATCGATACGCATTACGAGGGCGAACTGGTGGTCGTGATCGGCAAGCGGGCCAGCAAGCTTTCCAAAGAGGAAGCCCGCGACGCGATCTTCGGGGTGACTTGCGGCAACGATGTCAGCGACCGCAACTGGCAGCATGGTCCGAAAAAGGACCTGCAGTGGTGGAGGGCCAAGGGCAGCGACACGTTCGCCCCGCTCGGGCCCGCAATCTCGACCGGCCTCGATTACGGCAACCTGCTGCTCCGGATGCGCCTCAACGGCGAAGTGGTTCAGGAGCAGTACACCTCGGACCTGATTTTCGATTGCCCCACCATCGTGAGCTGGATCAGCACCTGGGTCACCTTGATGCCCGGCGATGTGATTTATACGGGGACTCCCGGCAACACCCGGAGGATGTCGCCCGGCGATGTCGCGGAAGTGGAAATTGATGGCATCGGCACGTTGCGCAATCCGGTGGTGTGACTTACAGGGTGTTTAGATATGCGATCAGATCCGACATCTGCTGTGCCGTGAAGCGCGGCCAGGCCAGATGTTTTTGGGTCATCTGGTCGAGCATCCCCGGCCCGTGCTCCCAGAGGATTGAGACGATCGTGATATCCGAGTAGGTATCCTTGCCCTTCGCCAGCTTGGGCGCTCCGCTGGCAGGGTCGTTGTGGCAAGTCCCGCAACTCTTCTCGCTGAAGACCGTCTTGCCACGCTCGGCATTACCCTGGCCATGGAAGTACTGCCGTGCCCAGAGGTATCCGAGGATCTGCCGCATCTCTTCCTCCGTGAACACTGGCGGAGGTTGCTTCATGCTGGGTTGGTGGTTCCACATGTCCACTGCGATCTCCGTCAGCGTCTGGTTCCGCAGCCGGACCTCCAACGCCAGCTTGCCGGCATGGCAGTCGGCGCAACCCTTGGACTGAAACAGTTTCGCGCCCGCTTCCGGCTGCGGAAACTGGAAGTCCTTCGAGATGTTCCGGGTCTCCGGCAGGTTCTGCAGATACACCAGGATATCGGTCAGTTCCTGTGCCGTGAGTTCCCCCCAGGCCAGCTTCTTATTGGCAAACTCGGCGCGCATTTTCGCTCCGTGATTCCACATTTGCTGCGCCAGCACCAGGGGATCGGCCAACGACTCCCACTTCGCCACTGGAGGCGCATCCGGCGCCGGCGATGTCGTAATTCCGTGGCAATCCGTGCAATGCTTGGTCCGGAACGCCAGCTTGCCCCGTCCCGCGTCGCCGGGCTTCTCGAAGTATCGCGCCGAGACGAAATATGCAAACAGATCCGCCGCGCTTTCCGGGCTCAATTGCGGCTTCTCCATGCCGTTCTTCTTCATGGCCGACCACATGTCGGGGGCGTGGTTCCACATCAGGCTTGCCATCACCGCCGGCGTGTAGTCCCGGTCGATGCGCTTCGACAGATCGCCGCCGAGCTTGCCCCCCACTCCCTTGACGCTGTGGCACTGGACGCACTGCTGGCTCTGAAAAAGCTGTTCGCCCCGGCGCGCTTCGCCGGACGGAAGGTCGGCCGCCGGCAGGCTCCAGCAAACCAATACGGCCGCCGCTATCACCCGAACCATCGACATTACAGGTCTCCTATCGGGTCACTCGGAACCCAGTCATGAAAATGTTTGTCCGGAATGCCTCGTACAGGTAGAAGTCTTCCCCGAAACCATAATACTTCCACTCGGTGTTCCAGATTATGTGTTTTTGAATCGGCACCGAAAGCTGCACCAGAGGCTGGTAGTAGTGAGTCGTCCGGCTGCCATTGGACAGGAACACCGAGCCGCCGAACACCAGTTTGGCCGCCGCGTAACCAGGCAAAGGCAGTGTCACGGTCGATGTCGCCGTATGCGCGTTGTCGCGGTATGTCGAAATTCCCGGAGCGAGTAAGTTCCCCAGATACGCGATGTCGGAGCGGACCGTCGAACGGTCGTATTCGCCCATCACGCTGATCCGTTTGCCGCCGTTCGGAGTCCAGAAGACCGAAAGGGCGTTGTCCCGGCTCTCAAAATCGTACCGGACGGTAGGATCCGGGTTCTGATTGTTCAGCACCTGGAATCGCGCCTGCAGGGCCAGCGTATTGGTCACCTTGTATTGCGCCCGCGCCCGGCCCCGATTGTAGTCGTTCAGGCTGGTCCTGAAGTAGATGTGATCGCTGGAGGCGCCTTCGTAATCGAGATTCAACGACAGCTTCTGGGTCGCGCGGAACACCACTCCCCCGAGCCCGACGTTGCGGCGAAGTTGGCCGCTCACCAGGGGGCCGGTCTGACTCAACTGTCCCGCCAGGACCGTAGCGTCGCCCCACACCACCCGGTACCCGCCGCGCAAAGTGAGCTTTGAACTGGCCTCCACGATGATGTCGACCTGTTCCTGGTTGTAGTTCACCACCTGCCCGTAGTTCAGGGCCGTGACCAGCGATGCAATCGGCGTGGTCGACGTGTAGCTCTGTGTAATAAACGGCGATGCCGCATCGTGATAGCGGTCCGTCATCCACGAATCGAGGATGCGCAGCCGCCGCAGCGGCCGCAGTTCAAAGCCGGCGCTTCCCGTGGTGTGCGGCTGGTTGGCCGCGCCGGTGCCCAGGTTCTGCTGGCCGCTATAGAACAACAGCGACGTGAGCTGGACAAAGTTGCCGGTAGCCGCGTCGGTGTAATGGACCGTTGTTTTAGGTTCGCTGAACACGAACTGGCCGTACAGATCGAGCCATGAGTACGGGCTGGCGGTCGCCATCGCCTTGCTGTAGATGCTGTCGCCGCGGATTCCGTAGGCCTCATTCAGACTGCTCAAGCCGATTGTCTCGCCCAGCAGTTGACTGGTACGGTCGCCCAGCGTAAGGCCGCTCTCCGTGGCCAGGTCGTCATCTTTATAGGTGGTGCCGCCCTGTTCCAACGTCACGTGGAAGCGGCGGTACTCGAATCGCAGCCCTCCCCGGTAATTGTTGGTGCTGTCGCGGAGCAGAGTCGGTACGGCGAATTCGTCGGTTTCGTCCGGCACCCAATCCGTGATCCCGTGTCCGTATCCGGAATTCCGTTCGAACACCAGGTACGGAATGATGTTCTTCCCAGGCAGCAACTCCAGGTCCGCGCTCAGGTTCCTCCGATGGACGTCGAGGGATTGCTCGTCGAAACCGGCCGGCGCCGAGGGATTGGCGAACGACGGAATCGAGTTGAAGTAGGCCATGTTCCGGTAGTCGAACGTCAGGTCGTAGATCCCCGACTTTCGCGCGTCCACGTGGGCGGTAGTGTACGGGTCTCCGCCCCATCCGTAAGCGCGCGCGTCCAGCCTGTCGAAGAGCCGCTTCTTCGGGTCGATGATGGTGAAGTCGAGTCCCGTCAGTTTCGGCCCCTGTCCCAGGTTGACGATGCTGCGGTACATGTCGACGTCGCCCTTGAGGTTAGCTTGGTAGCGATAACCGAAATCGACGCTTCCCGTGAACCATTGATCCGTGGATGGCGCCGGATTCTCCGCCGGAGCTGGGGCAGGCGCCGGCGCCGCCGTTTCGGTCTTGGCCTGCTGGTCCGGCACGACGGGCGCCTGCTGCGCAAACGCCGGGACCATCAGGAATAGCGCGAGCGAGAGTTTCATTTCAGGAAGTCCCGGCTCACGTAGGAGCCATGCACCTTCTGGTGGCACACGTTGCAGTTCTGGAATCGCGGGTCGTTGAGGTTGTGAAACGCCGGCGGGCTCGTTCCCAAAGTTCCATTGGCCGGCAGTGTGGGCGCCGGCAGGTTCGAATGGCACTCCAGGCAAACGAACCGCACTTCCGCCCGGGTCAGCATTCGCGGATTCGCCGAGCCGTGCGGCATATGGCAAGCCCCACAACCCTCCAGACGCACGGGAGCATGTTCAAAGGTGAAGGGACCCCGCTTATCGCCGTGGCACTTGATGCACCCCGGCTCATTGCCGATGGAGGCTTGCACCGTGCGCGCCGTCGAGTTGCCATGCGGATTGTGACAGTCCACGCATGACATGGCGCCCTGCGGCAGCGGATGCTTGTACGGCCGCTGGAAACTCGCCCAGACATCGGCGTGGCAACCGGCGCACTGGGCATTGATCTCCGCCGGCTTCCGGGCTACCAGGCCGTTCGGCCCGTTCTTGTGGATGGAGTGGCACGTGACACAGCTCACGTCGTTCCGCGCATGGCTGCTGTTGATGCGTCCCGCATGGGTCGGTTGATTGAGGTGGCAGGTGAGGCACAGCCTGTCCGCTTCCGCCGGTCTAATCTTGAGCGGATTGCGGATATCGGCGGCGCTCATCGAATCCATGTGCTTGCTGCCCGGCCCGTGGCAGGATTCGCATGCCTTGGTTTCAAAGCCCCGCTTCTTGTCCGTCTCGACCGCGTGGTGCGGATTCTTTGCGAACGCCTTGCTGATGTCTTCGTGGCAGGACGCGCACATTTCCGATCCGATGTATTCCGCCGGTTTGTTATCGGCGGCTGCCGGAGGTGGGGCTGGCTCGGCCGGCTTGGCAGGTGTTTGAGTGGCAGGGGCGCTCGCTTTATCTTGAGCGCCCCCTGGAGCAACGATGGTGAGCAGGGCCGCCGCCGCTACCACCCCCAGCCGCGCGGCCCGTAGGCAGCGCGTCAGGGCAGGGACTGTTCGCATCCCCGCGAGGGGCAGCGGTCGGAGCATATTTAGGTCATCTCCCGAAGCCAGGATAACAGTGTCCGATTGCCCGATACGTCTTCTAACGTACCATTCGGGCCATGAAAGCCGCCAGCTTACTGGCCGGCGTGCACCGCGGTGGCATCGTAGGCTGCGCCGGTTCCGTGGCATACCGCGCAACTCTCGCCGAATGTCGCGCTGGTATTCAGCTGCGCATGCGCGAACGTTCCGGTGTCAAGATGGCAAGCCGTGCAGGCCGATGTGGTGGCCGGAGCCGGATTCAGCAGACCTTGCGGGTCGGTTACCGGATTCTTCCCGATCGGCAAAATCGCTTCCGAACCGCCGGTGTGGCACATGTAGCATTCCGCCGTGTCCTGAACCGCACCCGTGGGACCCATTGCCGGATACCTCGTAGTAGTGAAGTCGTTGATACTCCCGCCATATCCGACGATTGTATATGTGTCGCCGAAAGTCGGTATATTGATGCCGCTGTGGATCTTGTGAACCATCATAGCGAAATTGATACCCTGCGGCGGCAACGACTGTTGCGCGACCACCGTAGCGCTAGGCCGCGTGCTCGCATCCGTATTGCTCGGATTGTGGCAGAGTACGCAGTACGTTACGTTGTTGCGAAGATCGCCGTGGACTTCCAGATAAGAGTGGCAGGCATTGCAGTTGGCCATCGCCACCACCGTGCGGCGAGGCGTGACCGGTGAACCGTCAACCGAGAAGTTGATGATCTGATTGACTCCGCCATAATTCGTAGTCGTTGCGGAAGTCGTGCCCGGCAGCAGCGTCACCGAGAGCCGTCCTTCGATGCCGATCGTGTACGTCCCTGTGGCCTTGGCGGGTACTGCGTGGGTGAACGTGTATGTGCAGGTTCCAGCAGCGGCGCATGTAGCCGATGTGGCCGATTCGGTAACATATCCGGGAGTGGTCACGCCCGATCCGAAGCTGGTATAGCCGTAATCCTTGGTCGGCCCCGCCATGGTGAGCGACAGGGAATTCGACCCGGTCGAGAAGCTGCTCATGGGTATCGGGTTGCCGCTATTGTCCTTTACGGTGAACGTCACGGTCGGCGCATGTCCGGCAGTGCCATTGCCAACGCTGACGAGAGTGAAATTGATGCCCGTGATGCCGGGCGCCTGGTCTGCGATGGTGTGCGCACCCATGATGGAGGCGTCGAACGGCAGTTCACCCTGCGGAATGTGGCACATCGCGCACTCGGTATCGTCCAGTTGCGGCCCGCCGGCGTGGTTCAGTCCGGTCGCGAAGTTGACATTGTCGTGGCAAGCGCCGCATGCAGCCGCGCCGGGGGTGGTGAGCCATGCGTTGGTCTGCGCCGCTCCGTTCTTGGGGTTGTGGCAGGTCTGGCAGCGTTCCACGTTGGCTGGATACACCACGCTGGAGAAGTCATTCACCGAGTTTTGATATCCGATGATCTGGTAGGGTTTCCCACCCATGACGGACGGAAGCGAACTGCCCATGTGGACCTTGTGGATGAAGACCTTGAAATCCAGGGTGTTGCCGGTATTCGGATCGACAGTTTGCGGCTGGTGGCACATGATGCACAGCCCCACCGACCGCCGCGACCCGCCGTGCGCGGCCAGTCCGTTGGTGCTGGTGGTCGTGATCGCGCTCCCATGGCAACTGTTGCAATCCACATTTCGCACTATGTCGCGCGGTTGCGGAGTACCGTTGCCCGATGGCACGAAATCGAAGGTGGTATCGGCGTAGTTCGTTCCCAAATCCCATGTGGTCAGATTGCGCGAGCCGTAAATGCCGATCCGGTTGGTGAGGTTGGCATTGAATCCCGCCGGCGCCGTCGCCTTATAGGTATAGATGTACTCGCCGGTCGAAACTGTCTGCGTAGTCCCGCCGGAATCCGAGGTGGCCTGAATAGCCGTCGCGGTGCCGGTGGCTGCCGCGACCGACTTGGTAATGTAGGAACTGTATTGCGCCTGCCCTGCGGGAATATACGCAGCCAGAAAACTCAACGAAATGGTGCCGGGCGTAAGGACACCGGCCGTATCCAGAGCGGCCCCGGTGGGGTCCGCCACCTTATAATCGACGCTGATTGTGCCGTTGGTGGCGATTTTGGCCGACACCACAGTGATCACCAGCCCCGGCTGCACATACTCGATTACCGATGGATCGGCGTAGTAAGCCTTTTCATGGGGCGTTAAAGTGGATTTCTTGTCGGCGCTCATCAGCAACACCGACCCTGCGATGACACCCAATACCAGGGCATACCGTCCGACCGCAATGACCCAACGAGGGATCCGCATGCTTCATCTCCAAATATTTAAAAAGACGCGAATGATCCCGGAGCATCCACCTTCATCGGGAAACAACCCGACGCCCGAATGCACCGTTCCAAAACATCCTGAGCTTTCACCCAAGCACTCGGCCGTCCAAATTCGACTTCAGGGTTTCGGATTCGTAAGACCTTTATTATCTGTTTGCCGGAAAACCCGCCACCGAATTGGAGAATTTCCCCACCCTGGGCTGTGGGTGAAAAACCCGGTTCGCACTGGGTGAAATTCCGCCAATCAGGTCTGATTAGCGAACTAGGGGTAGAACCGCTTCGACACAGTCCACGCCCCTCAGAATCGGGCTACTGGCGGCTGGGTTCGGTATTCAGAAAAATCTTAGCAAAACTCTCAGATTTATCTTGCCAGAGTCGGCATTAATCTGTATCCTAGATTTTTGTGTACGGAAACACCCCATACCATTCCTAGGAAAACACTGATGACAATGCCTATTCCTCTTCCTCTTCCGTCCTCCGCCGAGCGGTACCGCCGGTTGTGTGTAGATACCCTGCGTCAGCAGGCTTTGGACCGCCTCTATGAGCGGCGCTCCGCTCTGGAGAACCTCATCGGCGCGCTGGAAGATTACCAGCGCGCCCAAGAAGTCCGCCGCGCACATTGCATTGACTTTAGCGTGTTTGCACAGAAGTACTTGTCAGATTCCGCTCAATCGCGAATTTGACCAGCCCCACCAGATCGTGGACATTCAATTTGCGCATCAGGCTCGCGCGATACGTGTCGACGGTCTTGGGACTGATGTCCAGGAGTTCCGCGATATCCTTTGCCCGTAAGCCATTGACGAGGTAGGAGAATACCTCCATCTCGCGGGGGCTCAGCGAAGCCAGCGGGTCGCTTTGCACGCGACGCTCGGACTTGGTAAACAGGCCGACGCCGCGCAGCAAGGGCGAGACATAGACCCCGCCATCGCGGACGAAGGTGATGGCATCCAGCAGATGGCGGAACGGACCGTCCTTGAGGACATACCCATCGGCCCCCGCGCGCAACGCCTCCATCACCGTTCCGTCTTCCTGGCTGAAGGACAGGATCAATAGCTTGCCGGTATATCCCGACTGGCGCAGCCGCCGGATTACTTCGGCGCCCGACATTCCGGGCATCTGCAGGTCCAGAATGGCGAAATCCGGCTTCAGGTTCTGCACCATCTCCAAAGCCTGCGGGCCGTCCGAACCCTGGCCCAGAATCTTGATCCCGTGCTCCCGGAACAGGGCCGCGAAGCCCTCCCGTACGATCGTCTGATCGTCCGCCAGAACCACGGTAATGTCTATCGTTTCGTCCATGATGACTCCATTGCCGTCCCTCGGGCCCCAATTGCGCCCGCCCGGTTCATTCCGACGAGAAAGGCGCTGAAAGTATTAGTGTAGTGCCATTCGGTCCACTTTCCACATCCAGTTTGGCGCCCAGAGAGGCCGCTTGTTCCTGAATCGACCGCAGCCCGATGCCCGAAGCCACGCTGGCCGGCGCGCTTTTGAGCGCTGCCACGTCAAAACCTACGCCATTGTCCCGAATTGTGAAACACACCCGGTCGCCGCGGCATTCCAAAACGGCCTCCACCCCGGTCGCTCTCGAGTGGTGCGTCAGGTTGGAAAGCGCCTCTTGCACCGCGCGATAGACCAACACCTTCATAGGCAGGTCCGGCTGTTGCGGCAGCACCTCGATGCGCAGCGACGAGTGCAGGCTCTGCGGAATACCGCTCAAATCCCACAACTGGCGAATCGCTTCCTCCATCGTCAGCCGTTGCCACTCGGGCGGATGCAGCCGTCTCGACAGCCCGCGCACCTGGTCGACCGCGTCGTGTACCAGCACCGACAGGCGTTCCATGGCGTTGCGCACCGCTTCCGGCGGCTCTGGAAGTTGCCGTGTAATCACATCCAGTTGCAGCCGCATCGCCGCCAGCATCTGCCCAACTCCGGTGTGCAGTTCCCTGCCCAGCCGTTGCCTTTCCAACTCCACCTGGCGTTGCGCCTTAATCCCCGGGCGCGGTTGCCCTTTCGCCTGCGCCACGGCCCGTGCCGTCGCTCCCGAAGCAAGACTCCGTTCCGCCTTTTCCAGGCGGAAATATTGACGCAGAAGTGTGTCCTCCAGGGTCGCCAACCCGGACGAGACCCGATCGCTCATCCAGAGCAATTGGCCTTGCGCGCTATATTCCAAAAACAGTGGGAACGTCGGAATGTCTATCCCGGCAGACCCGGATTCTGGGCTCTGGCTCAACCAGACGTCTCCTATGGGTAAAGGATCTTTCCCTGCTAGAATGCCAGTAAGGAAGAGAAGGCGCAATTGCGGTACGTACCTAGTACGTTGCTTACTTTGCTTAGTACTTGCAATGACTTCCAGAAAAGCTTATAAGAGAAGCACCGATGGCACGAGCACTCGATTTTTTTCCTCGCTTCGCGATCTTTCTGGCGGGAGTAGCCGCTGGCGCATTGACCAATTCCCGGCGCGACTCTGGCGCCGGCGTTACCCCGGCGGCGGCCCAGGACCTCAAACAGTCGTTGCTGGCTGAAGTGGAGGCCCGCCTGGTATCTTACAACGCCGCCAGTGCCAGCCGTTTGCACCACATGGAAGCCCGGTTGGAAGAACACGCCGCCAAACTGGCGGAGGTTCCCTCTACGGCCCAACTGGTGGCCGCCATGGAAGGCTTGCTCTCGAAGACCATGGCTTCCCTGGACGAACGCCTCACCACCCAGGCTCACTCCATTGAAGTCCTCAAGACCACTGTCTCGCAGACCGACAGCCTGCTTGAGCGCGTGCTCGAGTCCCTGGATTCCCTGCAGACGTATACCGACCCCGCCGAGTTCGCCGAAGACTCTTTGCTGCAACGGCAGGCCGTTTAGCGTCTGGGGCATTTCGGTTTTTCGAATTCGAACGGGAACAAAATTTTGTGGCTGTTCGTTTCGCGCGTTTCCCGGGAACCAGCCTCAGTCTTTCCTGAATTTGATTCTTACGCGAAACGTCCTATTCTCAGAGAACGCTCCATGGATCTGGCGAAAGTCGTAGCCCAATTGCGCGAGGAATTGGCGAATCTGGATGCCGCCATCCTTAGTCTCGAACGCCTCCAGCACGAAAGTGGCGGTGGCGGCCGCCGCCGGGGCCGGCCGCCGAAAGCCCCCTCCGATATCCGTGGAGCCGCGCGCTCCGAACCCGGCGAGGGCTCCGGCGAGCCTCCCAGCGGCGAAGACGTCTAAAGCGAGTCCGGGGCGGCCACAGTATACTGATCGCATGAACACGCGCCGAAGCTGGCGAGAAAAGATGGACAATCCGAACCTGCCGAAGGTGGTCGACATACCGCCCAACTTGCACATCGGGAGCGGCCGCGGCAGCATGCTGATCCCCAGCCCGCGCCAGGTGGACGCTCTCATCCGCGGCGTGCGCAAAGGCCGCCTCATTACGGTTACGCGGATTCGCGAAATCCTCTCCGCGAAACACATGACCAACGTCACCTGCCCGCTGACGACCGGGATTTTTGTGCGCATTGCCGCCGAAGCCGCCGAAGAGGATGCCCAGGCCGGAAAAACCCGAATCACGCCCTACTGGCGCGTGGTGAAAGAGGATGGATCGCTGAATCCGAAATTCCCCGGCGGCGCCGGACGCCAGGCGGAGAGGTTGCGCGCCGAAGGCCACCGCATTGTGCCCGCCAGCGGCAAGCGTCCGCCGCGCGTAGTAGCGGCGCGCTGACGAAATGTTCCTACTTGCAGGTCCGGCAGTTCCTCTCGCGCGGCCAGCACACGAATCGATCGGCTTTGCCACGGGACGCGCTCGATGAAGCCGCCGGCTTCCAACCGAAGAATCATCTGCTGCACGGATGGCGGCGACACCCCGAAATGCTCCTGGATTTCCAATTGCCCGATTGTACTTCACAGTCGCCGGAATTTCGCTCGCCAGGCGGCGTGACGATCTCCCCGGCGAGATAAAGCCAGCCGCCGCGTTTCCGTCATCGGCAGTGCGGGTGAAGGCTATGCCTCGGCGGGCTCAGCGCCTCGCCCCGTCTGAAAAGGCATCGCATCCATCGCTTCGAAACTCGAAACGCACCACTCGTGTACTCCCGGCCTCCGCGGGCTGAAACCGCCAGCGCCGCGCCGCATCCAGGGACAGCCTGTCGAAATATCGGCTCCCAGGGCGCGAGTTGAGCCCCGCATCCACCACGGCGCCCGACGGATCGATCTTGACCCGTACGCTGACTGTCACTTTGCCCCGAATGGTGCCTAGAAACGCCGGAGAAACGTCGGGCACGAAGCGGTCGACCACCTCTCCGCCAGCAGTCCCTCGCGCCGCGGGCATGGACTGCGGCCTGGGCGCATCCGGCATCTTCGCGCCGCCGTCCGGAAGCACTTCTCCGGCCAGGTCCGTCACCGCAAGGGCATGAGGCTCGGCCCCGGGAGGCGAATCCGCCAACCGGCCGCGCGTCAGGATCGCTCCGGTCACAAGAGCGCCTCCCACGATGGCTACCGTCAGCGGCAAAAGATACTTCCGCCGTTTCGGCGCCGCCTTCGCGCTGGGGACGGCTGCTTTTGGCGCGGGTGAAGACGGCATCAACGCATGGGCAATCTCCGCCAGAGAGCATCGCAATCGAGGATCCGCTCGCAGACAACGGCGCGCAATATCCAGGAAGGGCGCTTCCAGCGTCTCCGGCACAGCCGGATCGTTCGTTCCGCCAGGGTCCCCGGCAGGCGCCCGTTGCGTCAGAACTTCCACCAGCGTCATGCCCAGCGACCAGACATCCCCGGCGGGCGTCATTCCGCTATGACTCTCGGGTGGCTCGTTTCCGTTCGGCGCCCACGCATCGTCGATCGACTCTCCCGTCCGCAAGAGCCCGTCACTTGAGATTTTGATCCGATCGCCGGCAGCCATAATATTGGCGGGAGTGAGGCGACCGTGCACGAAACCCTCCGCGTGGACATACGCCAGGGTTTCCACGACAGCCATCAGCATCTCGCGCGCCTCGGCCGGCGCGAGACACCGGAGGGGAACCACCTGAGACAGATCGTCGTCGGCCGGCTCCATGACAACGTAGATCAGGGCGGCGGCGTCGATGCGGCACGTTCCGAATTGAAAGATGGAAAGTAATCCCGGGTGCGAGAGCCTTTGGCCTAGCTCCCGCCGCAGCAGCCAGGTTTGGGCCTTGTCCGAATCGGCCGACGCCAGCTTGATCGCGGCCTTTTGCGGAGTTTGCTCGCCGTATTCGGTAAGGAACACGGCGCTATGCGCCGAGCCGCCCAGGTACTGGCCCAGGTGGAATCGCCCATCGATTACGCGGCCTTCCAACTGCTTCCGTTCCACTGTGATGCTCTCCTGGAAGACCCTGTCCTAAAACGGAATTTCGCTGGCGCACGTGAAGCAGGTATTTCCCAATTCAGCCGAGCCGGCCACCCGGATTGGCTCGCCGCAGTGGCGCCGAGCGCCGGCTTTGTACGCCGCCAACGCTTGCCGGAGCTGAGCGGTCGCCTCGCGCTCATTCGACTCCTTGCGCTTCACGCAGCCGCGGACGCGGTCTTTCAGCTTGATGGGCGCGAAACTCATGATCAGAACGGCACGTCGTCGTCCGTGATCCCCTGGCTGAACTCCTCCGGCGCCGCAGACGGCGGAGTTGCCGGAGCCTGTGCCCGCGGACCTCGCGGCATCGAAACCGGCCGCGCCTGCTGATCGTATTCTCCGGGAGGACCGCCTGAATCGCCACGGCCGCCCAGCAGGATCAGATCTTCCACCACCACTTCCGTGGTATACCGCTTCTGGCCGTCCTTATCTTCCCAACTGCGCGTCTGCAGCCGGCCTTCCACGAATACCTGTTTTCCCTTCAGCAGGTAATTGGAGACGTTCTCGGAGCGCCACATCACCAGGCGGTGCCATTCCGTCTCCTCCTTCCACTCATTCGATTGCTGATCCTTCCAGCGGCGGGATGTGGCCAGCGTGAAATTCGTGACCGCTACCCCGGACGGCGTGAACTTCGTCTCGGCATCCTTGCCGAGATGCCCAAGCAGGGTTACTTTATTGACGCTTCGGGATGCCATATTATCCTGAACTGTAGCACAGCTCGCTTCGCCTTACAGCGTGCCGGAGCAGGACGCCATCAGGGAAATGGCCTCCGTCTTCGGAAAGTAGGGCGACACCGAAGCCAGCGATCCCTCCAGCAACCGGTACGACGAATCGCACGCGCCCGAGGCGACCGCCGCCATGTGACGCCACGCCACCGCATCGCCGCGCAGCCCGGGTGCGAGGTCCACGTTCAAAGCGCTCGAAAACTCGTCTTCCGCCCGCTCAAAATCCTTCCGGCGGTATAGCAGAATCCCGCGATACAAGTGGGCTTCCCCGGAAACCAGATCCTCGGCTCCCGCATAGGCCGTCCGCGCCGCCAGGTTGTAATCGGTCAGAGCGGCCTCCGCCTGGCCCGCCAATTCCCTGGCGCGCGCCCTCAGATAGTAGGCCCGGGCGTTCTGGGGATCCGCGTCGATGGCAGCGGCGATGGCCGCATCCAGGGTCGAAATCGCCAGCGCGGGCTCACCCGCCAGCAACTGCGCTCCGCCAAGATCGGTCAGCGACGTTCCCATCCGCGGCTGGGGACCCAGACGCAACATCCAGTTGCTCCGCCAGCGCGTCTGATTCGTGCGCCCCAGTTCCAGGGACGCGCCATATTCAATCGCCGCATCCCGGTAGCGGCCCTGCGCGAATGCCTGCTTCCCCTTCACCCAGTGGGCCCAGAAGGAATCCGGCAGATCGGCCAGATCGCGCACCGCTTCCGGCAGATCGTCATGCCGCAACGCGATCCATCCCAGCCATTCCCGGCCCGCGCGGAATACCGACTGGCACGCCGCGGCGGTCATCAGTTCCGCCGAACACGTACTTCTGCCGGCGCCGACCGTCATGTCGTCCCGCGCGCCGTTTTCGACGCCGGCTTCCAGCCGCGCAATCGCGCTCAGCACCATCAGAACCGAAGGCCCCTGCTCCGGCGGTTTGCCTTTCACCAGCTTCACCCGCCCCGGCCACGCCGTCAGGGCTTGATCGAACGCCGCGGCCGAATCCCGGAATCCACCGGCGTTTTGTGTGACCGCCGCCGCCATCAACGCACAGTAACCTTTTCGGTAGTAAATTATAGGCGCCTCGTCCCGCGACGCCACTGGCAGGAGGGCCGCCTGCGCCTGGACGCAATCAATCGTCTCCCCTAGCTGGGGCTGTGCGGACAGCACCGCGAGCTCGAATGCCGATTTCGCCTTTCGTTGCAACGCCGCCTGCTGCTCGTCGGCCGCCGCCAGGACCGATGCCGCCAAAAGCGTGAGAAACGCTACCTTCTTCACACTTTTCTTATAGCACTTAATTGGCCGTGGCTGGCCGAGGCAATGATGATCGCTTTGGTGTCATTTCTTGGTCCGCCAACAAGATCGCGGGCGGATCGGCCTTACCGGCCCAGAAAGCCGCGCTTGATCACCGTGTCCTCGGAGATACCCCAGTGGCCGGCGGCGATCTTATTCGAGGAGCCCTCCGCTATCCGCCGCAGCGCCTCGATCTCCCGGAGCGTGAGCGCATAGGCGTCTATGTGCTCCGCCATCTCTTGGGCGATCTCAGGCGGTATGCGCCGCCGCCCGGCATGGATAATGCGGTCGTGTCGATCAGTTCCTTCCGCAACATGCTCTTCAGCAGATATCCGGCTGCGCCCGCCTTGAATGCGCGAACTGCGTGCGCATCGCCCGAGTAAGTCGTCAGCACGATGATTCTTGCCCCCGGATCGATGCCGCGGATGGCCAGCGCCGCGTCAATGCCGTTCATTACCGGCATTTCAAGATCATGAGCGTTACATCGGGCCGGTGCGCCTGGAACAGCGCCACGGCTTCCTGGCCATTAGTTGCTTCGCCCACCAGAACCATGTCCTCCTGGGCACGAAGAGCCATGGCAATTCCATCGCGAATGAGCGGGTGATCGTCGACGGAAAGAACTCGAATCGGAGTCGCTTCAGACATACCGGCAGTGCTTGCAGATTCACCGTAGCACACTGGTAACATCGCTTCTCTCACCCGAAAGTCGTGTGCCGGCTCTTACGGTAGATGCGGCCTCGTGGAAGCCTTTGGAGATGGGACGTGTGTTCTCTCCGGGCTTTTTTCCCCGCTCCCGAGTGGAGCCGTGCCCGCTGTCCGGCGGCGAAACAACCGGCCGATCGCTCCCGAAACTGCGAACGTCGCGCCGGCGGATACGGTCACCACAATCTCAGTACCCCGCCCGGGAGCGCTCCAGCATTCAAAGACGGCTCCGATTTTGTCCGAGCGCTCCCGCATCCCCGGACACCCCCAATCTCCGCCTTTTCCCTGGCATTGAAGCACCTCCGGATCGATCCCGCGCCCGTTGTCACGGCGGCGGAGGCGTACGGCCCTGCCGCCTGAGTTGATCTCTACGTCGATTTGAGAAGCGCCAGCATGCCGGAATGCGTTCGCGATGGCTTCTCGTCCGATCCAGTACAATTCATCTTCGACAATCGGATGAAGCGCAATGCGTGAACCTTTCGCCGATACACTGAATCGGACGGACTGCTCCCAGTTCAGCTCGGTACCGGTCTCGGCCAGCGCGGTGGCAAGATCGCGGTCGGACAAGTTTTCACAGCGCAGAGTTCTTACGCGCTCCGGCCTTCGTCGATTACACGGTCCGCAATATTGAGAGCTTCCCCCAACATTGCGCGCGCGGGAGCCTCCTCAGGTATCTGTTCGGCCGCAAAATGGAATCGCAGCATCCGCCCCTGTATACCTTGAAGCAGCGTGTCGTGAAGATCGCGTGCGATCCGTACCCTCTCGGCGGCTCTTTCCTGCAGCCGTTCGCGAATTCTGTTTGTGACATGCTGCACGCAGCATATGGACGGTCCCGAGAGCCGCAATCGCCGCCAGAAGGCACGCAACCTATCGGATGCGGACTTTGCATTCACATTGGTAGATTCTGCGCGGTCTGTCGGTCGGCGGGCAGGCCGAGTGACGCGCCACGGACAGGAGAGTCGCGTCCGGAGACGTTCGGTCCTTCCCGTGCTCGGAGGTTGGTTGTACGCGAACTGTAGGCGGAGGTGCAATATGTCCAAGACGGCAGTTGGTTTGTTTGAGCATTCGGGCGTGGCGGACCAGGTCGTCCACGACCTCGATGCCAGTGCATTCCCTCGGAACGAGATCCGCATTCTCGGAGAGCCGCGGAACATGCCGGTCACCGGGGTCGCCGGCACTCCACACACCGATTTCGAGGTGGGTTTGAACCGGGAACTCAGGTCGATTGGGGCAAGCGATCGGGAGGCGAACGCTTACGTCCAAGGAGTGCGGCGTGGAGGCGTCCTCGTTTTCGCGACGGGATCGAACGCAGAGGTGGACAAAGCGGCTGAAACCATGAATCGCCACGGTGCGATAGAAGTTGAAAAGCTCATCGGCAGCGAACCGGATACGGGCAGCATGGTTGACGAGAACATGACTTCCGTGCACGAGAGTTCCTCCCAAACCGGGCGCATCAGCCAACCCGGCGGCGGAGCCCGTATGTTCGTTTGGTAGCTCGTGCGATGTTCGCGGGAAACGCAATCGGCAGCTCGATCAAGCGCTCCCCTGAACACAGTCGCCCGTGAAAGGAAATCATGAGGACATATTCCACTGTTACCATTACCGGCGCCGTCTTGACCACCCTCCTCCTCGCGTCCGCCGCCCTCGGGCGTGACCACAGAGCCCTGAATGGCACTTGGACGCTTGTGCCAACCAAGAGCGATTTTGCCGGGCAGCGTGTCGTTCAAACCGGCACTGTGACCATCGACGATCGGCAGGGCAACATCACCGTCAGTCGCAGCTTCGTGTATGAAGGCGCCGCCGGGACTTTCTTCTACCGTGACATTACCGACGCCGAAAACAATGCCACGATTCATACTGGCAAAGAGCTCAAGAGCAAGACCAGGTGGGATCGCGACGTCCTGAAGGTAACCACCACGCAATCCGGCGCGGTTACTCTCGAAAGCTACGCGCTTTCGGCGGATGGCAGCATGACGGTCAGCGTCGTAAGGCCGGAACAGAAGCCGATCACTCTGGTCTTCCAGCGGGACTAGTCGGCAAGCGGACTTAGCGCGATGCGGTCTCCTTGCCTTTCCGGTAGTAACGAATCAGGTTGTTTGTTGAACTGTCGTGTGAGAGCTTCGGTTCTGCTTTGCTCTCGAGTTCAGGAATAATGCGCTGTGCCAGGACCTTGCCCAGCTCGACTCCCCATTGGTCGAACGAATCGATGTTCCAGATCGCGCCCTGGGTGAATACGGAGTGTTCGTAGAGCGCCACCAGCTTGCCCAGCGCCTCCGGTGTCAAGCGCTCGGCCAGGATCGTGTTTGACGGACGATCGCCCTCGAAGACCCGGTGAGGCACGAGCCACTCCGGCGTGCCATCGGCCGCCACTTCTTCGGGAGTTTTGCCGAATGCCAATGCCTCAGCTTGCGCGCAGACGTTGGCGATCAGTATGTCGTGATGCCGGCCAACTGGGTTGAGAGCCTGAGTGAACGCGATGAAGTCGCACGGGATGAGCCTGGAGCCCTGGTGAATTAATTGATAGAACGAGTGTTGGCCGTTGGTTCCCGGTTCGCCCCAATAGATTGGACCGGTCAGATGGGTTACCTTCTTCCCATTGAGCTGAACATGCTTGCCATTGCTTTCCATGGTCAATTGCTGGAGGTAGGCGGGGAACCGTTTCAGGTATTGGTCGTATGGTAAAACCGCCGCGGTTTGCGCGCCAAAAAAGTCGTTGTACCAGACGGCCAGAAGGCCCATGAGCACCGGCAGGTTGCGCTCGAAGGGAGTGGTGCGGAAATGCTCGTCCATCTGGTGCAGTCCGCTCAGCATGGCGCGGAAGTTATCCTCGCCAATGGCGACCATGGTCGAAAGACCGATTGCCGACGACATCGAGTAGCGGCCGCCCACCCAGTCCCAGAACTCGAACATGTTGGCGCGATCGATACCGAACTTCGTGACTCCCGCCTCGTTGGTTGAAACCGCGACGAAATGCTTCGCGACGCCGTTTTCATCACCCCCCAATCCGGCGACACACCAGGCGCGAGCCGTTTGGGCGTTCGTCATGGTTTCCAGGGTAGTGAATGTTTTCGAGGAGATGATGAAGAGCGTCTCCGTCGGATCGAGGTCCCCTGTGGCCTCTACAAAGTCGGAGCCGTCTATGTTCGAGACAAAACGAAAGGTCATTGCCCTCTCGGAGTAATACTTCAGAGCCTCATAAGCCATCACCGGGCCGAGGTCGGAGCCGCCGATACCGACATTCACTACGTTACAAATGCGCTTGCCGGTGTGGCCCTTCCACTCTCCACTCCGCAACCGGCGGGCGAAATCCGCCATGCGATCGATCACCGCATGGACCTTGGGCACGACGTTCTCGCCATCTACAAAAATGGACGCGTCTTTGGGCGCGCGCAGCGCCGTGTGCAAAACCGCACGTTCTTCAGTGACGTTGATTTTGTCGCCACGGAACATCGCGTCGATTCGTTCTTGGAGGCGCGATTCCCGGGCGAGTTGAATCAGCAGCTTGAGCGTTTCATCGGTGATCCGATTCTTCGAGTAGTCGAAGTAAAGGCCCACCGCCTCCGAAGCCAGGCGATCGCCGCGCTTTGGATCGTCCTCAAACAGTTGCCGCAGGTGTACCTCCCGGATCTTCTCATAGTGAGCTGCGAGATCCGTCCATGCCGGGCGGCTGCCGGTTTCATCTGCGCGTTCGATCATATCGTTGTCCTTTCGCGTCCTCTGATCATTTCGCACGAATCGCCCGCGCGTCAAGAACCGGCAAAGCGCCTTTTTCGTGTGAAGGACTGCAAAAGGGCCGCCCTGCGCAAGCTTACCGGGGAGACACAAAGATCGTAACATCCACGTTCATGCCCGGCCGCAGGATGAGGCCGTCCTGCTGGTCCACCAGGATCTTCACGGGGATCCTTTGCACTACTTTCACGAAATTCCCGGTGGCGTTCTCCGGCGGCAATAGGCTCAGGCGCGATCCGGTAGCGCCGGCGATGGAGTCCACGCGGCCGCTCACGCTCTTTCCGTACATGTCCACGCGGATCTCCGCCCGCTGCCCCGGACGCACATCCGCCAGTTGCGTCTCCTTGAAGTTGGCCGTCACCCAGGTATCGCGCAACGGAATGATGGTCATCAGTCCCTGCCCGGGCTGCACGATCTGGCCTTGCTCCACGCTCTTATGGGTAACCACTCCCTCGATGGACGCCGTTACCGTGGTGTAGCTCAGTTGCAGTTCCGCCGTCTCCAGGTTGGCGCGCGCCTCCGCCACGGAGGCCGAAGCCGTCCCCACATCCGACGTGCGGATAGGCACCTGCTGGCGGTTCGCCTGGGAGTTCTCCACTCCCGCTTGCGCCTGGCTGATGCGCGTCTGGGCCGCGTCCAGCGCGGCCTTCCGCATGGCCGCTTCGTTCTCGGCCGAGCTCAGTTTCTGTTGCGCGCCTTCCAGCTCGCTTTGCGCCACTTTGGCCGCCGCCACATATGCGTCGTACTGCAATTGCGAAATCTCCGCCTTGTCCACCAGCGGTTTCATGCGCGCCAAGTCCGCTTGCGCCCGCTCCTGGCTGGCCTGCTTGGCCCGCACGTTGGCTTGGGCGACCGCCAAATCCGCTCCCGCGGCCTGCTCATACCCAATCCTCGCCCGGTCTACTTCCGCCCGCGCATCGGCCAATTGCGCCGCCGACGCGGCTGTCCCCGATTGCGTAGTCCCGTTAATCAACGGCACCATCAATTGCGCCGTCCGCGCCTGGCTCTCGGCCTGCGCCAAAGCTGCCTTCGCCAGGTCGACCTTCGCCTGGTAATCGCGTGGATCGATCCGTACCAGCACATCCCCCGCCTTCACCGGCTGGTTGTCCAGCACCAGCACGTCCACCACGTTCCCCGCCACCTTCGACGACACCGCGCTGATGTGGCCATCCACCTCCGCATCGTCCGACGATACGCGGTCGCGGTAATGAAAATAAAGCCAAGTGCCCGCCGCCACTACGATGGCGGCCAACAGCAGAATCACCACAATTTTGACGCCGGAGCCTTTCCGCGCCGGCGCTTCGACCTCCGGAGCCGCCGGCCCGTCTTGAGCAGAAGTACTTTGCGCTAGTGTAGCCACTTCTTGTCCTTCCCTTTCCTTCATTCCACCACAATCGGCCCTTGAACCGGCCGCATCTTTTTCATCAGGAGCATCAGCGGCGCCACAATCAGGAACAGCGCCGCCATCACCGCAAACGCATCCGCAAATGCCATCATGCTCGACTGGCGGAGCACCGAACCGTAAATCATCCCGTGGGCCCGCACGTTCGCGTCCGCCAGGGACGCTCCTTGCGCGTGAAGCCTCTGCACAGTGCCGCTCAACCGATCCCGATAGGCGCTGTCATACGGTGTGAGATGCTCCATCAGCCTCTGCTGATGGAACTGCCCCCGCCTCGCGAGGATCGTGGTCACCGTGGCAATCCCCGTGCTTCCTCCGATGTTGCGCGCCAGGTTGTACAGCCCCGCCGCGTAATTGGTGCGCTCTTTCGGAATGGACGCGAACGCCATTGTGCTGATCGGCACGAACAGAAACGGCAAGCCGGAACTTTGCACGATCCGCGCCACTACCGCCGTGCCATAGTCGATCCCCAGCGTGAACCGCGACATCATCAGCAGCCCGGCACTCGAAATCAGCACTCCGATCACCACCAGCCAACGCGCCTGGAAGTGCCGCATCAGCATACCCACCAGCGGCAGCAGCACGATCATCGCCAGCCCCGCCGGCGAAAGCACCATCCCGCTCAGCATCGCCGTATAGCCCATCAACGATTGCAAGAGCATCGGCAGCAGTGCCGTGCTGGCGTATAGTACGAACCCCAGCACCAGCATGGAAACCGTGGCAAGCGTGAAATTGCGGTCCTTCAAAACCCGGAAATCGATGATGGGGTTTTTCTGCCGAAGCTCCCAGACCACCACCGCCACCAGCGACACCGCCATCACCGCCGTGAACGCCACGATGAAGCTCGACCCGAACCAATCGTTCTTCTGGCCTTCGTCCATCACCACTTCGAGCGAGCCCAGTCCCAACGCCAGCAACCCGAAACCCAGGTAATCGATCTTCAGGCCGTCGCGGAAGCTCCTGCGGACCAGGTACGGCGGGTCCTTTACCAGTAACGATGTCATCACCAGCGAAAGCGCCCCCACGGGGATATTGATGTAGAAAATCCACCGCCAGGAGTAGTTATCCGTGATCCAACCGCCCAAAGTGGGCCCGATCACCGGGGCCACCACCACGCCCATGGCATAGATCGCCATGGCCATTCCGTGCTTCGCGCGTGGAAAACTCTCCACCAAAATCGCCTGCGAGGTCGGCTGCAGCGCCCCTCCGCCTAACCCCTGCAGAACCCGGAAAAACACCAGCGCTCCCAGCGTGGGCGCGAACCCGCACAGAAACGAGCTGACCGTGAACACCCCCACGCAGATCATGTAGAATCGCTTGCGGCCCAGCAGCATGGAAAACCACCCGCCCATCGGCAGGATGATGGCATTGGCCACCAGGTACGACGTCAACACCCACGTCGCTTCGTCCGGGCTGGCCCCCAAACTCCCCGCCATGGGCTGCAAGGACACGTTGGCCACGCTGGTGTCCAGCACTTCCATGAACGTGGCGAGCATGACGGTGACGGCGATCAACCACGGGTTGATTTCGCCGTCACGCTTCGCGTACGAGGGCATGTCGTTCATCGCGTTTATAAAAAATGCCCGGGCTGAAAGCGACCGGCGCCGGGCGGCCTCTGCTACTGGGTCAGAATCGTGACGTCCACATTCATTCCGGGCCGGAGGATCGCTTTTTCCGGCGGAATCGGATCGAGCAGGATCTTGACCGGGATGCGCTGCACGACTTTCACAAAATTGCCCGTGGCGTTTTCCGGCGGCAAAAGCGAAAGGCGCGCGCCGGTGGCGCCGGCGATCGAATCCACATGTCCCGTGAAGGTTTCGTCGTACATGTCCACGTGAATTTCGGCCTTTTGTCCGGCGCGAACGTCGGCGAGTTGCGTTTCCTTGTAGTCGGCGGTCACCCACACGTCATTCAGCGGCACGATGACCAGCAGGCCCTGGCCCGGCTCGACGATCTGGCCAACTTCGACCGACTTGTGCGTGACAACGCCATCGACCGGCGCAACGATTTGCGTGTAACTCAATTCGAGTTCGGCGGCATCGAGATTGGCTTGGGCTTCGGCTACGCGCGCGCGAGCTGCGGCCGCGTCCGAAGAGCGGACCGCCACCATTCGTGATCCGGCGCGCGCTTCGGCCAGGTGCGCAGTGGCCGCGTGGAGATTGGCGCCAGCAACTTGTGCTTTATTCTGCGCCTCCGCGAGCTTTTGCTTGTCAGCTTCAAGCTGACTTTCGGCCACACGCGCGGTTTCAACGTAGCCGTCGTAATCCTGCTGCGAAATTTCCGCTTTGTCCGCGAGCGGTTTCATGCGCGCAAGATCGGCCTGCGCTTTGTCGTAGGCCGCTTGGCTTTTCGCGACGTTGGCCTGCGCGTAGGCCACGTCGGACGAAGTGGCTTCCTGATAGGCCGCTTGCGATCCTGCGGCATCGGCTTCGGCGGCGCTGACGTCGCTGGTGGTTGTGGCTTGCGCAAGCGGCACTTCGGTTGACGCACCGCTCGATTGGCTCTCGGCCAGGGTTAATTCCGCGCGGGCCTGATCCACTTTTGCTTGGCTGTCGCGCGGGTCAATGCGCACGAGGACTTGGCCGGCTTTTACTTGTTGATTGTCGAGCACGAGTATTTCGGAAATATTGCCGTAAATTTTCGAGGCGATCGGCGTAACGTGCGCGTCGACTTCGGCGTCGTCGGTCGAAATGCGATTGCGGTAATAGAGATACATTGCCACCACCACAATCAGGGCCAGTACACCAGCCGCAGCCAGAATCCGTTTACGCGCGGGCGTGAGCGCGGAGCCCGGAGCGGGCGGTTCCGCGCCCCCCGTGGCCGCGGCAAGCCCGGCGGTGGCAGGTTTCGATTCGAGTTCGAGAGTTTCCGTGCTTCTTGTGTCGTTTTCACTTGGCATAGAGCGACTCCATTTGTCCGGTCGAGCGAGCCAGATCCGCGCGCGCCTGGTTGTAGCTATAGAGCGCGGTGATTTGATTGTCGCTGGCGCGCGCCAGCGCGTCCTGCGCCTGGATCACTTCGATGTTGTTGGCCACGCCGGCCGAGAATCGGTCGCGCGCTTGCTGCACTTCTTGCTGCGCCAGCGAAACGCCCTGATTGGCCACGTCAACTTCGCTGCGCGCCGAGGCCAGTTCGGCCGCGGCGGTTTTTACGTCGACCGCGATTTGGTTTTCGAGATCCTGGCGTTGTTGCGCGATTTTTTTCAATTCCAAATCACTCAAGATATTTTCGGCGTGGATCCGGCCGCCAGTGAAAATGGGCGCGTCGAACACCACCGCGTAGTTGTAAGTGGGAATCCCGGTTGTGGACGAAAGGCCTTCGTAGTCCCAATTTCCAACGATGCGCATCGAGGGCCAGCGCGATTCGCTTACCGCACGCTTTTCATCGGCCGCGGCTCTCTCCTGCGCTGCGAGCGCGCGCATTTCCGGACGCGCTGCATAGGCCGCTGCGAGGCTCTGCTCGATATTGGCGTCCGGTGTTTCAAAGAAGCTGAGCGCGTCGTCGAGAGTGATCGTCGCATTCGGATCCGCGTTTAGAAGTTGCGCGAGGCCGTAGAGCGAGGTGCGCTCGGTGGTTTGCGCCACAAGCAAAACTTGCGTTTCGTTTCGCAGCTCGACGTTTGAGCGCAGCGTATCGATTCCGGTGCCGGCGCCGTGTTGCTGCAAATCATTGGCCTGATCGTAAAGCGCCTTCGCCAGATCGGCGCGCGATTGCGCGGCGCGCACGTCGGCCGCGGCGCGCAGGCAGCCCAAATATTGCGAGACGACCAACAGCGTGATTTGTTCGCGCACGGATTCGCGGTCCGCGTCGCTCGCGTTCACGTTCTCGCCCGCGGCTTGCCACCGGCGCCATAGCGAAAGATCCAGCACGGACATGGAAAATTGCGGCCCGGCCGCGAAAACTTGAAATGGTCCGAGATGTTGCGGCAGGCCCGCGAACGAACCGCCGAATTCGGCGTCCAGGTTCGCGCGTACCACCGCGTCGGACGCCTCGAGTTTGGCTTGCGGCAATAGTTCCGAGCGCGCCACGTTTTTGTTTTGCACGCTCTCGGCTAGATTGAGCGCGGCAATTTGGACCTGCGGATTTTGTCGCAGTGCCATTTCGACCGCGGCATGGAGCGTGAGATGCAGCGTGCCCGATTGCGGAGGAATGGTGTCTTGCGAGTACGCCGATCCCGCGAAGGCAGCGAAGCCCGCGAAGACTAGAGGCAAGATCGCTCCGAGACGGATGGCGCGGCTTGCCACTTGAATCGATCGAGCGATCGCTGTCGGCACTCGACAATTCTCGATTTTCAATATCGCGCCAACCTGTTTCATCTCGCCTTCCAATATGGCTCGCTGCCGCGACGGGCTCAAGAAATAGGAATCCGCCGCACACAAAATGACATCCCTATTAGATTCTTACAGGTGCGATCGGATGCGGAAATCTCGCCGAATGTTCAGGATAGCATCCGGGTTCGCCGAGCCTCAACCGGACGCGCGAATCCGAGATTCTCCAATGCGGCCGCGGCCACTTGATCGTGCCGGCGATTCAATTCTTCGGCAGATTCTCTGGGTTGCGGACGATGGTGAGCAACCGCTTGATTTCTTCCTGATGCGGCGCGAGAAAAATTCGATTGGCGGCATTGGCTTGCGCGATGCGGCGCTCGAGTGGAGTTCGCGGCAGCGCGGGAGGCGCGACCGGTATTTTCTCGGTCGCGACAATTTGCGGATCGGGAATGACGGCTTCGACGGCGAGAGCGATGCCGAGATATGTAGCGGGGTCGATGTGCTGCTCATCGGCCACGATCTCGTCCATTTCCGTGCCGATCTGGGATGCGCGCTCAAGCGTCCGCGCATCTGAAGAACTGGGCACATGTCCCGCGGCGGCGGCAGCCATGATCTGGCGCGCCTGGGCGAGCGTGGCTTTATCTTCCGCGGTGGGGTTTTTCACGCGCGCGGCTGCGGCGCGCATCACTTGAAGATACAGCGCAACGTCGCTCTCGGTGAGTGGATCGAGTTTTTGCTCGGTGAGCGGCGGGATGCCGGTGGAAGTTGGGCTGGTGGGGCCGGCGGTTTGCGCGATTGGCGGCGGATGGTTTCGGCTGCATCCGGCCGCGCTGAACGTCGCGAGCAACGCCACCACGGCGGCAAATCGACAGAGTGGCGCGCGCGGCGCGGAGAGAGACACGTTCATTAAAATTTATTTTCCATGGCGCGTGAAAATCATAGACGTGCGGCAGCGGATGCGTCAACCGACGCCAGCGCCGATGCCACGCCTGTGGAAAATATAAATTATTTATTGACAGGCTGCGGCGGTAGTCGCATAATTATGCATGCTGTTGCATAATGTTTGGACCGATTGTTACGAGGGCGCATTCGATCATGGCTGCAAGAGTCCAAAAACGATTTCGGCAGGGGCAGATCCTGAAGCTCGTCTCGAGCGCGCCGATCTCGAGCCAGCACGAACTGCGCCGGCGCCTTGCTCACGTGAAGGTGCGCGTCACTCAGGCGACGCTTTCGCGCGACATGGCCGAGCTCAGGTTAGTGAAGACCACATCCGGTTACAAAGCTTTGACCGAGCCAGCCACCGAGGTTTCGGCGCTGCCGCCGCTCGAACGCGCCTTGCGCGATTTTCTGCTCGATCTGCGCCCGTCGGATAATTTGCTGGTGTTGAAGACGCCGCCTTCCGGCGCGCAGCCACTTGCCGCTGCTTTGGACGCCGCGCGGATGAAAGAAATTGCCGGCACAATCGCCGGCGACGACACGGTGCTGGTAATCGCGGCGTCGCGCCAGGCGCGCGCCGTCGTTCAGAAGCGCATGGAGGAGATGATCCGGTGACGGAACCCACACGGGTCGCCGTCGTCGGAGCTACGGGCTACGCAGGTTTCGAGTTGGCCCGGCTTCTTCTGCGGCACCCACAAATCCCGACTCCCACGTTCTACCTCCGCGAGAGTTCCGCGCCGGGGGTGCGATGCATTTCCGAATTGTATCCGCAATTGCGCGGCGTGGCCGAGGCGCCCTGCCGCGCGCTTTCGGTGGAAGCCATCGCCGCAAGCGGAGCAACGGTCGCGTTTCTCTCGACGCCGCATGAAGCGTCAGTAGAGCTCGCGCCCGCGCTGCTGGCGGCGGGTTTGCGCGTCGTGGATCTTTCGGGCGCGTTTCGCTTTCGCGAACCCGAAAAATTTTCGCAGTGGTACAAATTGCCGGAACCGCCGCGCCACTGGACTGAGCAAGCCGTTTACGGTTTGCCCGAGCTTTACGCCGATAAATTGCCAAAGGCGCAATTGGTGGCGAATCCCGGTTGCTATCCGACGTCGGTGATTTTGGGCCTCAGGCCACTAGTGGAATCCGGATGGATCGCGCGAGGCCGCGGCGTGGTTTGCGATTGCAAATCCGGCGCGACCGGCGCGGGCAAAGAGCCCAGGCGCGAAATGCAGTTCGCCGAAGTCGACGAGAATTTCCGCGCTTACGGTTTGTTCTCGCATCGGCACACGCCAGAAGTGACCGATCACACGGGTCTCGATCCGCGGGAAATTATTTTTTCGACGCACCTGCTGCCGCTGGTGCGCGGAATTCTTTCGACGCTTTACGTGTGGCTCGACAAACCGAAGACCGGTGAAGAGATCGAAAGCCTTTACCGCAAGTTTTACGCGGGCCGGCCGATGGTGCGCATTTGGCCTTCGGGGCGTTTGCCGGAATTGCAGCACGTGGCGCACACGAATTTCTGCGATATCGGTTTTGCGCTCGATCCATCGGGCGAACGTCTCGCGGTGGTTTCGTGTCTGGACAATTTGGGCAAGGGCGCGGCGGGTCAGGCCGTGCAGAACATGAACGGAATGCTAGGGATTGAGGAGGCTACGGGACTCCGATGAGAATGGTCGTCAAATTTGCCGGCGCTCTTTTGGATGATCCAAAGACCGTCGAGTTGCTGGCTCGTCAAGTGGCGCAACTTTCGCAGCAAGGGCACGAGCTGCTCGTGATCCATGGCGGCGGAAAAATTTTCACCGCGACGCTTCAGCGCATGGGCATCGAGAGCAAGTTCGTTACCGGGCTGCGCGTCACGGATCGCGAGACGCGCGACGCCGCGATCATGGTGTTCGCCGGGTTGCTGAATAAACGCCTGTCGGGCGCCATCTCGGCCGCGGGTCAACCGGCGGTTGGGATTTGCGCTTCGGATTCCGCCTGCTTTCTGGCCGAGCCGATGGTGCACAACGAAGTCTCAGGCGCCCTCGGATACGTCGGCTACGTGACCGGCGTGAACCTGGAATTTCTGGAAGCGCTTTGGAAGTCCGGCATCGTGCCGGTAGCGCCGCCGCTCGGCCTTGGCGTGGACGGCGAACTCTACAACATCAACGCCGATCACATGGCCGCGGCCTGCGCTGAATACGTTCACGCCGACCGGTTGATCTATCTCACCGACGTCGCCGGCGTGCTCGATGGTCCGAAAGTGGTCAAGGTGCTTTCCTGCGAAGACGCCGAGGATTTGATCCGGCAGCAGAAAGTTTCCGGCGGAATGATTCTGAAGCTCGAAGCCTGCAAGCGCGCGCTGTCCGCGGGCGTGGGCCAGGTGCGCATCGTCGGCGGAACTCACAAGACAGGCTTGCTCTCCGCTGCCAATGGCGATAAAGGGCCCGGCACGCGCGTGCTGCCTACGTTTCCGGCTACGGCGGTAGCGGTGATGCGGTGAAAAAGAAGTCAAAACACGCGCGGCGGAAAAATTCGCCGGCGGCTGGGCCGGCTGCAGGAACGATGGCCCAGGCGCTGCGCGACGAAGCGCGCCACTTGATGAATACCTACAAGCGCCCGGCGCAGGTATTCGTGCGCGGGCGTGGCTGCTATCTTTACGACCAAAAAGGCCGCGCGCATTTGGATTTTCTGGGCGGCATCGCGGTCAACGCGCTGGGCTACGCGCATCCGCGCATTGTTCGCGTGATCCGGCGGGAATCGGCGCGCGCGATTCACATCTCGAATTTGTTTCACAATCCATATCAGGGTCCGCTTGCTCGCAAGCTTGCGGAATGGTCCGGGATGGACCGCGCGTTTTTCACCAATAGCGGCACCGAAGCGGTGGAAGGAGCGCTAAAACTGGCGCGTTTGGCGGCGCACGCGAAATCCGGTGGCAGAAAAACGCGATTCCTGGCGCTTGAGAATTCATTTCATGGACGGACCTTCGGCGCGCTTTCGATCACTTACGGGGCGAAGTATCGCGATCCGTTTGCTCCGCTGGTTCCCGGCGCGGAATTTGTGCGCTTTAACGACGTGGCCGATCTCGAATCGAAATTCGATGAATCGGTGTGCGCGATCGTGATCGAGCCGATTCAGGGCGAGGGCGGAATTTATCCGGTCAGCCAGGCTTTCTGGCAGAAAGCGCGCGAATTGGCCACGCGCTACGGCGCCGCGCTCATCGCCGATGAAATTCAGTGCGGTCTGGGCCGCTCCGGGCGCCACTTCGCTTATCAGCGCTTGCCGGGATTGCCGGACATTGTAGTGGTGGCGAAACCCATCGGCGGCGGATTGCCGCTTGGATCGTTTTTGGCGCGCGAGGAATTCGCATCCGCGTTTTCGCCGGGGCTGCATGGCTCCACGTTCGGCGGAGGGCCGCTGATCTGCGCCGTTGGACTTGAGTTCATTGCTACGGTTGAAGAAGAGGGCTTGCTTGAAAATGTTCGCGCGCGCGGCGCGCAACTGCGCGAGGGTTTCGCGCGCTTGGCCGGCAAATTCGATTTCATCCGCGAAGTGCGCGGCGAAGGTTTGATCCTCGGCCTCGACCTGCGCGTGGAAGGCGCTCCGTACGTCGTCGAAGCCATGCGACGCGGCTTGCTCATCAACTGCACGCATGACCATGTGCTGCGCCTTCTGCCGCCGTTTATCTTGACGGCGCGGCAAGTCGACGACGGGCTAGCGATTCTCGATTCCGTGTTTGCCAACACTGCACGCCCGCAGGAAGTTGCGTCGCCCGCGGCCGGCGAAGCGGCGGCGCTCGAAATGGCGGCAGCAAGGTGATCGCGCGATGAACGCACTCGCTCCCACAGTGGAAGCGGCCAACAATCTGCTCACAGGCGCCGAATGGGGCTCCGCGCAGGTGCGCGAGTTGCTTCAGCTCGCCGCTGATGTCAAGGCGCAGCCAGAACGCTATCGCGGCGCTTTGGGTGGCCGGTTCCTGGCGATGATTTTCGAGAAGCCCTCGTTGCGCACGCGCGTGACCTTTGAAGTTGGCATCCAGAGCTTGGGCGGCTCGGCAATTTTTCTTGAGCTCTCGGGTGGGCGCCTTGGTGAACGCGAATCGATTCCCGACGTGGCGCACAGCTTGTCACGCTGGGTGCAAGGAATTGTCGCGCGCGTGTTTGAGCAAAAAGCGCTCGAAGAGCTTGCCGTGCATGCTTCGATTCCTGTGGTTAACGCGCTTTCCGATCGATTTCATCCGTGCCAGGCGCTATCGGATTTTTTCACTCTTGAAGAACGCTTCGGTGCGGCGCGCGGATTGAAGCTCGCCTATGTCGGCGACGGCAACAATGTCTGCCATTCGCTGCTGCTCGCCGGAGCGCGTGTTGGCGCGCACGTTCGCGTGGCCACACCCGCGGGTTATGCGCCCGATGCGCAGATCGTCGCGGATGCGAGGCGCACGGCCAAGGAAACGCGCGGCAAAATTGAAGTGCTTCGTTCGCCGCAAGAAGCCGTCGCCGGCGCGCAAGCGATTTATACCGACGTGTGGACCAGCATGGGCCAGGAATCTGAGACCGACGAGCGCGCCGCGAAATT
>Ga0182018_10000565_pt1 | contig 47186 bp, 42 predicted proteins | sample 812P2MmetaG_FD_120490 | JGI IMG/M metagenome (GOLD analysis project Ga0182018, IMG submission 120490) | Permafrost microbial communities from Stordalen Mire, Sweden - 812P2M metaG | ecosystem: Environmental > Terrestrial > Soil > Wetlands > Permafrost | place: Sweden: Stordalen | collected... | reverse complement strand
TGGCCGACTCAGTCAACTCTCCCAGCTCCTCATTCAAAACGGGGAACAGTCCGTTCTGGAGCAGATGGGCGAATTGCGTGATCTGTTGCCGAAGAGTAAGCTTCATGTGGGGCTCCCGAAGCGTTTTTTGTTTGGCAACAATAGCTTACTTCGAGTGAGCCCTCTTCTTCAAACAAAATCGGACCGTTTTGTTTTCTTTCTGCGGCTTAGCTCAATTTTGCAAGAGGCTCATGGCAGCCGCGGCCCCAGATCCTTTTCCAGTGCCAGCACAACGAAGCCTTCCCCAACTGATACGATTAAGCCGTCAACCTCCTGCTGCCCGAACTGGACCCTGATGGGCGTGTCACGAAGCCGGAGTTCCCCTGTAAATGGGAATCGGTAGATGTAGTTGCCGTTCGATACGGCGACGAACATGCCGCCTACCAAATCGACGGTTGCCGACGATCCACCTTTTTTCTTTATTGCTGCAATCTCGAGGCCAAGTGCCTCGATCATGAGATCTAGCGGCTGGCTGTCCCCTGACTCTCGAGCCTGGTCAGGCCTGGGGCTCGGTCTGCTCACCGATGGTGCTGACCTCCCACGCCTCGGTCTCTTCAATCGCTCGTTTTCCGCGCGGAGCCGCTCGATTTCAGCTAAGAGTTCTTCCTCATTCGGCATAACGGCGTTGCAGCATACGGATAGCACATTGCAATTGATGTGTTGGCCCATGAAGGGGAGGCGACGACAATCACCGCTGGAGTATCTGCGCGTCGAGCCTGCAGTTTGACGATATCGCTCCAGGTAAACATCGTTCTGTAAGCGTGGTTGGGGGCCGGCCCTCGGCCGCACCGTCGGCCACCCGAAAACAGGCACCTGGACCTGTAGTCGCCGACTCTTAGACTGGCCCCAAACGGCGTTGGGGAAGCTGAGGGATAGGAACGACAAGTCGGCTTGGGACTCCCCAACGATGGGCGCTGGCGCTCGGCTGGGCTAGGGCGTAGCCGGCCTCCTTCAGATCGGCAACACCCGAATCCGGTGACGAAAGGAGTCCACGGTTACGAGTGCGCCAACTTCGAGGTGTGATTTCGTGGTTTGGATTGCCAGCAGCACCGTATCGCCAATTGCGGAGGGTAGAACGTCCTGGGTGCGGACCTGGATGACGCTTGGCCGATTCGTGCGTAACGCAGCCAGCAGCATGCCGAAATCCAGATCGTGTGTGAAAATGACCCAGTCGTTTGCAGCGGCGCAATCGAAGATTTCCGAATCGGGCGCCCAGGGCTGACCGACTGTCGACCAGTGGACCGCCGTCAAGCCTTTTTCTGACAGGAAGGAGACCCATAGCGGGCTCAAGTTCATGTCGATCAGGATTTTCATGCGGCAGGCAGAGGCACTTCAATTTCTTCGACGCGCCACGCCGCGTACGCTAACGCCTGGCGGATGTCCTCGTCTTCCAGATATGGATAGGCGGCCAGGATCCCGGTGAATCCATGTCCTGACGCCACCAAGCCAACGATCGTCCCCACGGTTACGCGCATCCCGCGGACACAGGGCTTGCCTCCCATTACAGCGACGTTTCGCGTGATTCGATCCAAGCCGGGCATATGGCCTCACCTCATTGTAGGCAAAACCAGCGCTCGGCGACGAGCACCCACCAACCCGCATTACTCCGCACAAGCCGGCTTGTGACCGACCGCCGTCCAGGTGTGCGGCGAGACATCCTTGGGTGTTCTCTCCGTGTGTCATTTTCGGCGAGCTAGCCGAATCGCGCCGGCGCTGTAGAGGCTGCGCCGGGAGGCTGGCCGACGGCGATGTTTTTGGATGATTCCCGCCAGTGCGCGCAAAGCTTCATTGGCTTCCTCTGAACTGGGGAAGGCGGCGGCGACATCGGGCTCCCGAACTACGACGGCGCTTCCAGGCAGCGTACCGGGATGCAAACTTGTTGGGCGAGCCGCGCTTACAGTCATACTCCGGAAGGATCTCGCCGGCATCCACCCGATCAGCGGGCACGCCTCTGCTGAGGGATTTCTTCATAATCTCTTTTCTCCGGACGTGTGGCCTGTCGAGCGCCGATGATGCGAACCGTCTCTGCGAGGTCGGTGGACATGACTGCAAGCAAAGCGTCTGTACAGTAAATCTGCCAAGCTTATCTGTACAGGTAAACTTCATATATGATATGCTCAATACATGAGTGATCGACCCGGCATCTCTTCACCTGAGCGCGCCTCCGCATTGGCGCTGGAACTGCGGACCTCGCTTGGCAAGTTGAAGCGCAAGCTGCGCGGCCAGGCGGGGCACGAAGACCTCACCTCCTCTCAGGTATCCGTACTGCTTCGCCTGGAAAAGGACGGGCCTGCTACGGTGTCGAATCTCGCTCGGGCGGAAGCAATGCGTCCGCAGTCCATGAGTGCGGTCATTGCTCCACTGGAGGCCGCTGGCCTCGTCAGTGGCACGCCCGATCCGAACGACGGGCGGCAGACCCTGTTCTCATTAACCAAAATGTGCCGAAAGCGTATCCAGGCGCGCAGAGCGGCGAAACAGGATTGGCTGACCAGAACCATCCAGACGAGGCTCTCTGCTCAAGAGCAGGAGAAGCTCGCGGCAGCTCTTGAAATCCTTGCCAGGCTCATCGAGGACTAACGCTCTTCACTTTACCGATCGCAGACAACCAGTCCGCTACAGAAATCGTCTTCAGGAGAACAATCCATATGTCCCTCACGGCGCTCGACCCCAAAACCGCTCCGATCGTCGTCGACCTTCAGCAAGGCATCATCGGTTCTCCATTCATCCACCCCATTGCGGATGTGATCACACGGACCGGCTCCCTCATCGATGCGTTTCGCCGGCGCCACCTGCCCGTCGTGCTCGTCAATGTCGCGGGCGGAGCGCCAGGTCGAACGGAAGAACCGAGACGTCATCAGACACTGCCCGAAGGTTGGGCCGATCTGACTCCAGAATTAGGTCAGCAGCCCAGTGACATTCTTGTGACAAAGCGAACATGGGGAGCATTTGCGAGCACGGACCTTGAGGCCCGATTACAAGCAATGGGGGTTACGCAGGTGGTCATCACAGGTGTCGCCACTGGAACCGGCGTAGAAGCCACCGCGCGCCAAGCTTATGAGCAGGGCTTCAACGTCACCCTTGCGACCGATGCCATGACCGATGTGCGCCCGGAAGCGCACGAATACAGTCTCAAGCACGTTTTTCCTCGCCTCGGCGAGACCGGCTCCACGGAGGACGTGCTTGATTTACTCGCGAAGAGGAGCGCTTACCAATGAACTGGCTGCATTACGTGTCCTACTTTTTCGGAGGCCTGTTTCTGGCCAATGTCGTGCCGCATTTCGTCAGCGGCGTTATGGGAAGACCCTTTCAGACACCGTTCGCAAAGCCTCCAGGAAAGGGTCTCTCGTCCTCGACAGTGAATGTCCTATGGGGCTTTGCGAATTTCGTCTTCGCCTATCTGCTTCTGCTGCGCGTCGGGCGCTTCGATCTGCGATCAATTAGCTGCATCGCGCCATTTGCGGCTGGCGTACTCCTTATCAGCTTGCAGTCGGCGCGGCATTTCGGTAAGTTTCACGGAGGCAACACCCCGGAGCGCCCATGAGGAATCCGCTCGCCGGAGCGTTCCGCGCTCTGGGGAACTTCAACTTCCGCTTATGGACAGCAGGGAGTCTGGTATCCAACATCGGGACCTGGATGCAGCGCGTGGCACAAGACTGGATCGTGCTGACGCAACTCACCCACCATGACGCGACTGCCGTCGGCATTGTCACGGGCCTACAGTTCGCTCCGCAGCTGCTGTTGCTGCCCTGGAGCGGGTTGGCAGCGGACCGTTTCAACCAGCGCAAGCTCCTGATGCTGACGCAAGCATCCATGGGTGTGCTTGCGGCTGCGCTGGGAATCCTGACGATCTCAGGTTACGTCCGGCTTTGGCATGTGTATGTGTTTGCCTTTGTCTTTGGCGCCGCTGCGGCACTGGATGCGCCAGTGCGGCAAACCTTTGTTGGGGAGCTGGTGGGTGACAAACACCTGCCCAATGCAGTCGCGCTCAACTCGACCTCGTTCTTCGCCGGCCAGATGATCGGCCCGGCTGTGGCCGGTCTGGTCATCGCAACGATCGGGACCGGCTGGGCATTTCTCCTAAACGGGCTGTCCTTCGGCGCTGTTCTTCTCTCCATGTATCTGCTGCGCGTCCAAGAGCTCAGGACAAACGCGAGAGCTTCCCGTGCGCTGGGTGGCTTCATCGAAGGACTCCGTTATGTATGGGCTAGACCGGACCTCCGATCGATCCTGGTCATGCTCTTTCTGATCGGAACATTCGGTCTGAATTTCCCGATCTTCATCTCCACCATGGCGGTGAATGTCTTCCATGCCGATGCGCGCGGATTCGGTTTGCTGTCGTCGATCATGGCGATCGGCGCAATGAGCGGAGCGCTTCTGGCGACCGGACGCGACAAGCCAAATTTTGGGTCGCTGCTCCTCGGCGCCGGAGTCTTTGGAATCGGTTGTACGCTTGCTGCGTTCTCTCCTGGATACTGGTGGTTCGCTGCGGCTCTCGCGGTGATCGGAGTGGCCGCCCTCACCTTCACGATTGCGACGAACAGCATGATGCAGCTTTCGACCAAGCCCACCATGCGCGGCCGGGTGATGGCGATTCGTGTGGGCGTGGCGCTCGGAGGAACATCGATTGGGGCTCCCATCGTCGGTTGGGTGGCGAACCACTTCGGCCCGCGCTGGTCGCTCGGTATAGGTGCGGCGTCAGGCTTCGCCGCTGCCATAGTGGCACTCTGCGTCATGGGGCAGCGGATTCCTCCGGCTGGGCAAAGTGAACTCGCCGAGTCTTGGCATTCACGCGATGCCCCGTCGTCGTGAGCGATCAATCGCCTAAGCACTCATCACCGGGCCAAGTCACTCAAGGATTATAAGTACTTGAAAATACAGGTGATTTGAGCGGTCGTGACGTAACTTAAGTCACGGAGCTACTCTTTATCTTATGCAGTCACTATCGTGTCTTGCGTCGCTAGCCGCGTTGCCGGCCCTGCCCCTTTCGGCCGATGAGGGCATGTGGACATTCGACAATCCACCGGTCCAGCGGCTGCGGGAGAAGTATCAGTTTACGCCTGCTCAGCAGTGGCTCGACCACATCCGTCTCTCCTGCGTTCGCCTGAACGACGGCGGATCGGGCTCCTTCATCAGCCCCAACGGTTTGCTTCCGACCAACCACCACGTGGCGCGCGGACAGCTTCAGAAAAACTCCACCAGCCAGCACGACTACCTCCGGGACGGCTTCTACGCGGCCACTCCGGAACGGGAAATGAAGTCGCCGGACCTCGCGCCGGCCCTGGAGAAGGAACTGGTGGGGAATTAACACATGGCAAAATCCGGATTCGTTGAATATGCCGATGCCGGCCCCGAAGTGCGCGCGGTCTATGACGACATCATGGCCGTCCGCCAGACGGACTGGATCAACAATTTCTGGAAGGCCCTGGCCAACCATCCGCCTACGCTGCTGCGCACCTGGCAGAGCATCAAGGAAATCATGGCGCCAGGCGCGCTCGATCCGCTGACCAAAGAGATGGTGTACCTGGCGGTCAGCGCCAGTAACCAGTGCCCGTACTGCATTGCATCGCACACGGTGGCCGCGCGCAAAGCCGGCATGACCGATTCGATGTTCGCGGAGTTGATGGCCGTGGTGGGAATGGCCAATGAGACCAACCGCCTGTCGAGCGGGTACCAGGTGGAAATCGACGAGCGGTTCCGGTAGGAATGGCCCGGGGTCAAGATAAGGGGACCAGACCGACCCGCACAATCCACACAATCAGGCCTAAGGCCCAGATCCCTATGGAAACCAGCGTCGCTCGTTTGGCGGCGCGAAAGCCGGAATCGTCCGTTCGAATGGACCCGAATCGTATCCACCAGCGAATGGCCAACACCGGGATCGCAAAGACGAGAAATGTGAGGCCCCAGTAGCCTATGGTCGCGACGATTGGAAGGAGGCTCAAGCCGAAAAAAGCCGCCATCGAACCGGCCGTGATCCTCAAATAGCTGGCGTCACTGCAAGCCTGGTTGACTTTGGCCATCACCTCGGCGGCGGCCTCGGCCGCCTGGGGATCGATGGGGGTGGAGCAAAAGGGACATTGCCGCGCCGCGGTGTTACTGGTCTCCTTGCAGTGCGGGCATTGAAATACCCTCACCTGATTCAGGCCCGCGGTAATGCTAAATCCTTTTGCCATGGAGCCTCCGTCCAGCCAGTGTTCACCGAAATGCCCCGCTTACTCCTTGCGCGTCAGGCGATCCTTGTAAATCGCGAAGACGCGCGCGAAATCGAGCGCGGCCGCCACGGTCACGGGGGTCGCATCGGGGGCTACGCGGCGATCCAAGGGTACTGTCGCGCCGTAGAATTTGCTCCACGCGGTTACCACATCCAGATACCGCGTTTCCGACTTTGTCACGAACCCGGGGTCCAGCAGGTAAGCGGCGGCCAGCGAGTCCCACAGGTACGCGGTGGCGTCGGGATGTTTCAGGAAGCCGGGGTAGCGATTTCCCAGGTCCTCGCGATACAGGTCGCCGACGGGAGTGTGCGCGCCCGCGATCTGGTCGAATTCCGCTCTGCGAATGGGCGCCGTATTGCAGATATCCAGGCCGAACATCACTTTCCGCGGAATGCGCGAGCGCAGCACGATGCGCGCGGCCTCCGGATCGAACCAGAAATTGAACTCGGCCGCCGGCGACGCATTACCTGCCACGTTCACATTGCCGCCCATGAAGACGATGCGCTTGATCTTGGTCTCGATGGAAGGCTTCATCCGCAACGCCAGCGCGATGTTGGTCATGGGACCGATCGCCAGGATGGTGATTTCTCCGGGCCGCCGTTCGATCTCGGAAATCAGGAAGTCGACGGCGTTCTCCGCATGCGGCCGCTTGCCCGTCAGGTGCGCGCCGGGCGCCGCTTTCACGTCAGCCGGGTCCTGGGGGAACGCGCCGGTGTAGTCCAAAGAGCCCCACCGGCGGTTGAACTCGCGGGCCATGGCCGCGGTGTGCAGCAGGGGTGTTTCCGCGCCCAGGTAGACCGGCACCTGCGGCCGTTTGAGCAGGTCGAGAATGTGGAGCATGTACTCCGCGCCCTGTACCGGCCAGACATTTCCCGGCACCACGGTGACGCCCGCAACGGTGACTTGTTCGGGGCTTCGCAACAGCATCACCAGAGCGGCGCCATCGTCGCCGAACACGCCCGAATCGGTGTCGAACACGACCGTGTCCCGTCCTCCGGCCCAAGCGGTTGAGAAAACGGCGAGGATCGCGACGTAGCGCATCAGCTCTCACTATATCAAGGGGTAGGCGACTCAACTGGGCTAGTCGGCCGCGACCGGCAAGCCTCCGATTGTGGCACGGAGCCGGTGAAGATAAGCTGGAAGAACGATCTATGATTCCCCCGCTGGTTCGCGAGTTGCTCACATGGGTCTCCGAACGGCCGCGTACTTACGAGGAGACGATGCAGGCGTGGCGGAGCAGTTGCCCTCGCCACACCATCTGGGAGGACGCGTGCATGGACGGCTTCATCGAGGCGATCGACGATGGAGATGGAACGAATTCGGCCAAAGTCGTGCTCACAGCGCGGGGCGAAGCGGCGATCCGGAATTCCGGCGCCGCGGACGAATGAGGGGTTACGGACGTTTCGGGAGCGGTGTTACGATTGAATCCAAAATCATTTCCGGAGGCTTCGATGAAAACGACAATCGCTCCGCTGCTGTGCCTGTGCCTTTTTCCGTCCGGCGCATTCTCAAAAGACATCGTCATTCATGCCGGCCGCTTGATCGATGGGGTTGGCAGTGCGCCGCGCACCCGGGTCTCGATTCTGATCAAAGACGACCGGATCGCCTGGGTTCAGCCGGGATTTGTGGATGTGCCCGGCGCCGAGGTGATCGACCTTTCGACAGCTACGGTTCTGCCCGGACTGATCGACACACACAAGCACATGGCCTCCGGCCCGAGGCGCGGCCGGGGAGGCGTACCGGAACGCGGCGCCCGGACCAATCTGGATACCGTGCTCGCCGCCACGATTCCCGCGGGCCAAATCCTCGAAGAGGGGTTTACAGCGGTTCGGAGCGTGGGCGCCGCGGACGGAATCGATCTGGCCCTCAAGCACGCGGTTGACTCGGGAGTGATAGCCGGCCCGCGGATGTGGGTTTCACTTGAACCTCTCAGCCCTGGCGGCGGCCATGGCGATCCTACAAATGCTCTGGATCCCAATCTTCCCTTCGACCCTTTGCGGCTTTTTCGGTCTGTGGTCACTGGCCCCGTCGAGGTAACGGCCGCCGTCCGCGACCATCACAAGCGCGGCGCCGACTTGATCAAGATCATGCCCAGCGGCGGAGTGCTCAGCACCGGCGACAATCCGCACCTGCAACTCATGACCAACGAGGAAATCAAAGCGGCGGTTGACGCGGCGCACGCGCTGGGAATGAAGGTCGCCGCTCATGCCCAGGGCAAAGCGGCGGTCGATAACTCGCTGCGGCTTGGCGTCGATTCCATCGAGCACGGCACTTACGCCGATGAAGAATCGTTCGCCCTGTTCAAACAGCACAATGCGTACCTGGTCCCCACGATTATTGTGGCGGTGGCCACCATGGACCGGTCGAGCAGCGGAGAGACATCGGCCGAAGTGACGGCCAAAGTGAGCGAGGCCATCCGGTATAAGGACAAGATGGTGGCCGGCGCCTATGCGGCCGGGGTCAAGATCGCATTCGGCACGGATGTGGGACCGGGCGTTGACGTGCGCGAATTCGGGCTTTTGAGGAAAGATGGCATGACGCCGATGGACATCATCCTATCGGCGACTCGCAACGCCGCGGACCTGATTGGAGTCCCCGGCCAAATCGGAACGATCCAGGAGGGCCGGTATGCGGACATCGTCGCCACAAGTGGCGATCCAACCGCCGATATCACTGAGCTGGAGCGCGTCCAGTTCGTGATGAAAGCGGGCATCGTTTACAAGCTCAACGGAAAACGGATACCACGGTAAGGGATTTTTTTCAGCCGCTACGCGCTAGAATTTGGGAGACCATGCGAAAACTTCATTGGGGTGTTCTAGGCGTCGCCAAGATCGCTACAGTCAAAGTGATTCCCGCCATGCAGCGAGGCGAATTCACCGAAATTACCGCGATTGCCTCGCGCCAGGCCGACCGGGCGGAGGCAGCCGCTCTCGAACTTGGCATTCCCAAGGCCTACGGATCGTACGAGGACATGTTGGCCGACCCCGAAATCGACGCTGTCTACATCCCGCTGCCGAACCATATGCACGTTTCCTGGTCCACCCGCGCGGCCGAGGCCGGCAAACACGTGCTCTGCGAGAAACCTATCGGCATGAATGTCCGGGAGACGCTCGAACTGATCGCGGCGCGCGACCGTACCGGCGTCACCATCGGCGAGGCGTTCATGGTCCAGGTACACCCGCAGTGGGAGCGGGCGGTGGCGCTGGTCCGCGAGGGGCGTATCGGCACGTTACGGTCAATCGTGGGGACTTTCGGCTATTTCAACGCCAAGCCGGAAAACATCCGCAACATTCGGGAATTCGGCGGTGGCGCCTTGATGGACATCGGCTGCTACCCTATTAAAACCTCGCGCATGATCTTTGGCGAAGAGCCGCGGCGCGTGTCGGCCACCATGGACCGCCATTCGGCGATGGGTACCGACACGAAGGGTACCGACATTCTGACCTCCGCCATTCTCGAATATCCTTCCGGGCAGTGTGTCTTCACCTGTTCCACGCAGATTGTGCCCAACCAGAGCGTACAGATCTTCGGTACGGCGGGACGCATCGACTTCGAGATCCCCTTCAATGCTGTCCCCGGCCGGGTCTCGAAGATTCGTATCGACGATGGCAGCGACATCACCGGCGCAGCCATCCAGGTGGAGGAATTCGCCCCGTGCGATCAGTACACCCTCCAGGGAGACCGTTTCTCGCGGGCCGTTCTCGAACACACCCCGCCGCCGGTACCGCTAGAGGATTCACTGCGCAACATGGCCGCGATCGATGCGATTGTGAGGGCCGCGGAGACCGGCCGGTGGGAAGAGCCGCGGTATGAGTGATTCGAAGCCCCTGGCCTTGGTGACGGGCGCATCAAGCGGAATCGGCGCGACATTTGCCCGCCGGCTCGCTCGCGAAGGATATAGTTTGATTCTGGTGGCGCGCCGCGCCCACCTCCTCGAAGACCTGGCGCGCGAGTTGGGCGGCGCGGAAACGGTGGCGGCCGATCTTACCGTGGAAGAGGATCTCCGACGCGTGGAAGCGCGCATTCGGTCCGCGGACAACCTCGAGCTTCTGGTCAACAATGCAGGCTTCGGCCTGTCGGGCCGTTTTTTTCAGGCGCCCCTGGACGGCCAGACGCGCATGCACCAACTGCACGTCATGGCCACCATGCGCCTCTCGCACGCAACGCTGCGCGCCATGGTGAAGCGTAGAAAGGGCGCGCTCATCAACGTGTCGTCGGTGGCGTCGTTCAGCCAGACATCCGGGTCGGTGAGCTATTGCGCAACCAAGGCCTGGATGACCAGCTTCACCGAAGGGCTGTCGCTCGATCTGATCAGCACCGGCTCACCGGTGCGGGTGCAGGCTCTGTGTCCGGGTTTTACCTACTCCGAATTTCACGATGTGATGGGTATGGATCGCGGCCGCATCCCCAGGTGGCTGTGGTGCTCCGCGGATGACGTGGTGGCTGCCTCGTTGCACGGCCTTGCCAAGGGGAAGGTGATCGTAATCCCCGGGCTCTTCTATCGAATCCTGGTGAGCGTCCTCCGGCGGCTCCCGCGGTTTCTGCTTCGTTGGGGGGCCGTGCGCTACGGCCGCCGTATGCGGCGGACCGCGGAATTGCCCGGCAAGTAACGGATAGCGTTGCTCAGGCGCATCCGGTTATAGTCGGAACGTGTCCTACCGCGAATCTTTGACTCTCGCTCTCGAGCACAGCCTGGCTCACATTGAAAATCTGGAACACGCTCCGGTCGGCCCCACGGTCGATGCGGAGACGTTGCGCGCCCGTCTGGCCCGGCCGTTGACCGATGACGGAACGCCGCCCGAACAGGTACTGGCGGAACTGGTGCGGGATGTTTCGGGCGGCATCATGGGCTCGGCCGGCGGACGATTCTTCGCCTGGGTGATAGGAGGCGCGCTGCCGGCCGCGCTGGCCGCCGACTGGATGGCCGCCGCGTGGGATCAGAATGCCGGGCTGTACGTGAGCTCGCCGGCGGCGGCCATGGTGGAAGAGGTCGCCGGCGCCTGGCTCAAGGAGATCCTCGGCCTGCCCGCGACGGCCAGTTTCGCCTTCGTCACCGGCTGCCAGGCGGCCCATGTGGTGTGTCTCGCGGCCGCGCGGAATGCGCTGCTCACCCGTCTTGACTGGGACGTGGAGCAGCGCGGCCTGTTCGGCGCGCCGCGCATCCGCATCCTCACCAGCAGCGAGCGCCATGGCACCGTGAAGCGCGCGGTGCGTCTCCTGGGACTCGGCCTCGACCAGATGGCCGATCTTCCGGCGGATACCGGCGGCCGTCTGCAGCCGGATGTCCTGGAGCGGGCACTGGAGAGCGATTCCGCCGCGCCCGCCATCGTGATCCTGCAGGCCGGCGATCTGAACATCGGCGCGTACGATCCTTTCGCGGAGCTGATCCCTATCGCCCACCGGCATGGGGCATGGGTCCATGTGGACGGCGCTTTCGGGCTCTGGGCGGCCGCCAGCCCGCACTATCGTCACCTGGTGACCGGCGCGGGAGATGCCGATTCGTGGGCCACCGACGGCCACAAGTGGCTGAACACGCCATTCGATTCCGGCTTTGCCTTCGTGGCCCATCCCGAACCACATCGGGCGTCGATGTCCTATTCCGCGTCGTATATTGCGCGCCACGGGGATGCGCGCGATCCCATCGATTGGAACCCCGAATGGTCGCGCCGCGCTCGGGGGTTCGCGGCGTACGCCGCTATGCGCCAGTTGGGACGCCACGGCATCGCGGGCCTGGTGGAACGATGCTCGGACGCGGCGCGCCGCCTGGTGCTCGGCATTGGCGCTCTGGATGGAGCCGAGGTGCTCTGGGAGCCGGTGATCAATCAGGGTCTGGTGCGGTTCCTGGGCGCCTCACCCGCGGATCACGACCGGCGGACGGACGAAGCGATCGCCGCGATTCAGGCGTCCGGCGAAGCATTTTTCGGCGGCACGACGTGGCGCGGCCAGCGCGCCATGCGCGTCAGCGTCTGCAATTGGCAGACCACCGATACAGATGTGGAGAGGTCCATCGCGGCGGTGAAGCGAGTGCTGGCCGGCGCCACCGGGCGAAGAAGCCCCGGCCCGCAATCCGCTACAATTGCAATACGGTGAGAACATCGATTGCGCTTTTGCTGCTGTGGGCTTGCTCTGTCCAGGCGGCGGGCATTCCGATGACGCTGGTCTCCGACGACGAGGCCGAGCCGATTCACAGCGCCATCGTCCGGAAGGAGGCCTGGACTCTGGATGCCGTCCGCCGCCTCCGCGCCGAAGCCGAAAAGCGCCTGAAGGAGGGTCCGTGGACCGTTACCTCCGATCGCCCGAAAGACCTGGATCTCGACGTTCACGATTACTACAGTGAAGCCCCCTATTGGTGGCCCGATCCGGCCAATCCTACCGGCCCATGGGTGCGCAAAGACGGCGTGACCAACACCGCGCGGTTCCAGGCCAACAAGACCTCCCTCAACGCCATGAGCGATGCCGTATTTACCCTCGGCACCGCCGCCTATCTGCTGGACGAACCGCGCTACGCCCGGCGCGCCGCCCTGGTGATCCACGCCTGGTTCCTCAATCCCCAGACGCGCATGAATCCCGATCTGGAATATGCCCAGGCGATTCGCGGTTCCAACAACGGCCGCGGCGCCGGAGTTCTCGATGGGCGGGTTTTCATCCAGGCCATCCAGGGTATAGAGTTCCTGGCCAACACGGGCGACTGGGACGCCAAGGAGCAAAAGGCCACGCGCGAGTGGTTCGCCGAGTATCTCCGCTGGCTCACCCACAGCAAGCACGGCACGGACGAGAAACATAGCGGCAACAACCACGCTTCGTGGTGGACCGCCCAGGTGGCCGCCGTGGCGACGTTTGTCGAAGACAACGCCAACGAACAGATGGCCTTCAATTTCTATCGCGACACCATCTTCCCGTCGCAAATCCGCAAGGATGGCAGCGCGCCCCGCGAGGAAGCCCGCACCCGGTCGCTCTCTTATTCGTCGTTCAACGCGGAGGCTTATTCCATGGTCTGCCGCATCGCGCAGGTGCGCGGCACGGACCTCTGGACGGTTCGCACCAAGGACGGCGCCACGCTCGGCACTATCATCGATTACCTCACGCCCTACCTTAAGGATCCCAGCCGGTGGCGCAAGGAACAGATTGCCGCCTATCAGAGTGACGACGCTTATTTCGTGGCTTTCGCCGGCATGGGGCTGAAGAAACCGGAATACGTGGCCCTGTTTCGGAGCCTGGAACTTTTCGCGGGCTCATGGCCCAGCCTGGTGGACCTGATCGTCGGCCGCTGGGAGGCTTCCAGCCACCAGACGCGCCATTGAGTCGTCCGTTGCGGTATTACATCACCGGCCGTCACACCGCTGGAGGCGTCGATCCGCTCATGGAATTTCTGGCGCGGGCGCTGCGGGATGGCGTCGAGTATATCCAGATTCGCGAGAAGGATCTTCCCGCCCGGCACTGTCTCGAACTGGTCCGGCGGGCTCTCGCTCTGCCGAATCCACGCGGATCGCGGATCCTGGTGAATGCGCGCATGGATCTCGCACTGGCCGCGGGCGCTCACGGCGTGCATTTGCCGTCCGGTTCCGTTGCGCCGGACGCGCTACGCGTCCTGGCGCCGCCCGGGTTTGTCTTCGGCGTGTCGACACACTCTCTCGAAGAGTTGCGAATCGCCCAAACCGAGGGTGCCGATTTCGCCGTCTTCGGTCCGGTGTTTCCGACTGCATCGAAAGCTCCTTACGGGCCGCCGCAGGGCCTGGATCGTCTCCGGGAGGCCGCGCATTCGGTGACGATCCCGGTCCTGGCGCTGGGTGGCGTCACCGCCCAAAATGCGCCTGCGTGCCTGGCGGCCGGAGCGGCCGGAATCGCCGGAATCTCGATGTTTCAGGATCGCTAATTGTGGCGCCACCTGTAAAGCTTTGACATCGCCTATCGCTTGTCGCCACACTTAGCAGCGCTATAATGTTTAGCGCAAAGTCAAGAAGCCTGGCGACAGTATTGCCGTGAAGAAATAGCACCATGCGGAAGCCCATCGCCGGAATGCTGCTCGCGGTGAGCGTGGCCTTCGGACAATTGCAATTCGAAGTCGCGTCCATCAAACCGTCCTTGCCCCCGCGCCAGGCCATTGCGGCGGGACGGAATATCGGCACGAAGATCGACGGCGCCCGGGTGGATATCGGGTTGGCGTCCCTGACGCGCCTGATCATGATGGCGTACCGCGCGGAACTGTACCAAATCTCGGGACCGGACTGGATGGCTGCTGAACACTTCGACGTGCTGGCCAAGATGCCCGATGGCGCCTCCAGGAAGCGGGTTCCTGAAATGCTCCAGGCGCTCCTGGAGGACCGGTTCAAGCTCGTCGTCCGCCGGGAATCCAAGGAGCAGACGGTCTACGCTCTGCTGGTGGACAAGGATGGGCCGAAGCTCAAGCAAGCCGAGCCCGGCCTAGACCCTCCCGACAAGCCGTTCCGCAACGGGCCCGGTGACCGCCTGCTCCTGTTATCCATGATCACCGAGGACGGGTATCGCCTTAATTATTCCCGGTCGAAGGGGAGAACGATTTTCGAAGCGGAGAGGATCACGATGGGGGATCTGGCAATCCAGATGATGCACTACGTCGATGCCCCCGTCGTCGACATGACGGGCTTGAAAGGCGCTTATCAGATAGCAATGGACGTCCCAGGCTCACCCAATGCCGCGAGGGCTGCAGCGCGAAGCGGAGTCGGGAGGGCCGGAGCTGACGCCACGAATCCTGAGGCACCCCCCGAACCCTCCGGCGCTTCCATTTTCGCTTCCGTTCAAAAGCTAGGTCTTCGGTTGGAAAAGCGCAAAGCGCCCATCGAATCCATCGCGGTGGAACGTTTGGAAAAAGCTCCCACGGAGAACTAACTCAGACCAGTTGCGCGATGGCTTGTTCGATTTCCTTGGCGACGTGGTCCGGGGTTGCGGCGGCATCCACTTTGTGGACCAGCCCGGCGCTGTAATACTTCAAAATCGGCCCGGTCTGCTCTTGGTAGGCGTGGAGCCGCTCACGGATCACTTGCTCGCGATCGTCTTCGCGGGTAATCAGCTCCGCGCCGTCCGCGTCACACCGGCCGGCCGTCTGCGGCGGCTGCGAAATCAAATTGTAGATGTGCTTGCACCGGGGACACTGCCGGCGGGCGGTCAACCGTGTCATCAGCACGGAATCCGGGACATCCAGATGAACCACCACGGGGTCGGGCAATCCCCGTTCGCGAAGCAGCGCCGCGAAGGTTTGCGCCTGCGGGGCGGTGCGCGGATAGCCATCCAGGAGGAAGCCTCGGGCGCAGTCGGGACGGGCGATGCGGCCGGCTACGATGCGATCGACAATTTCATCGCTCACCAGGCCGCCCGCGGAAAGAATGGTGCAGGCCATCTTGCCCAGTTCCGTGCCGGCTTTGCACTCGGCGCGGAACATTTCCCCGGTGGAGATGGCGGGGATGCCGAAGCGCTCGGCCAGAAATTCCGATTGCGTACCTTTGCCGCAGCCAGGCGGTCCGAAGAGAAGAAGAATCATGCGGCCCTCCAAACGGATTAAGATGTTTAAGACCTTCTTATCGTCTATAAGCCTAGCTGCTGGCGCATCCCGCGTCAAGCCGGTCGTGCTATCCTTCAGACAACAGGCGTCGTATGACTCTTCGCAGGGTGCTGTGGCCGGGGCTATGCGGCCTTTTCCTCATTGGCGGGCTGTTCGCGTTCCAGAAGCCTTTTCGGGTCTATCCCAGTTATGAACCGGCGGACGACATCCCCCTTCCGCCCGATTACCAGGAAAAGACGGAGTTTGTCTTCGCGCGGCTGATGTACCCCAATCACCCCAATGCCATTCTGGGCGGGCGCGGGCGGTTCGGATATGGGCGCTGGGGCGGCTATTCCCCGGATTGGCGGGAGGGCGGCACCAGTTGGACGCAGGACTACCCGCGCGCCGACCGGCACTTCGCCGAGGCCGTGCGCCGGCTTACGCGCATTCACACCCGCTCCGTGGAACAGCCCGTGAGTCCCGACGACACGGACGATTTTTACAATTGGCCCTGGATGAATGCCGGCGAGATGGGCGACTGGCAACTGACGGACCCCCAGGTGAAAACGCTGCGCGAGTATCTGCTGCGCGGCGGGTTCCTGATGCTGGACGATTTCTGGGGACCGGAAGAGTACGAGCGTTTCGATGAAACCATGCACAAGGTCTTCCCCGACCGGCAGACCGTTGAAATGCCGAACGACGATGCCATTTTCCACGTGGTCTACGACCTGGACGACCGCTACCAGGTGCTGGGCGCATGGTGTACCAGCCAACGCAACAACATGATGTGCCAGAGCCGGGCCGTGGGGACGACGGCTCACTGGTACGGGATCTACGACGACAAAGGCCGCGTGATGGTGGCCATGTGCTTCAATTCGGATGTGGGCGACTCATGGGAATGGGCGGACTCGCCGGCCTACCCCGAGAAATTCTCCGCGCTGGGCATCCGCATCGGGGTCAATTACGTCGTCTATTCGATGACGCACTGACGGACCCCCGGCACGGAATCGCGGCTGAGTGCTTTAATCCACCACAATGGTCACGCCGGCGGGGCTCGATACGCCGTTGACCGTGATCACCACGGGATTGGGCCCCGCGGTCAGGCCGCTGGGAACCTGTAGATTGATCTGCGACACGCCGGCCACCACGTATTGAGCGCCGCCGGCGTATTGGACCACGGCGGGCTTGCCGCCAATGGTCGCGGTGACTGCCAGAACCGGTTGCGGCAGGGGCGGCATGGCCTGCAAGCCATCGATACCCGCGGGATTGGTCTGCCCCAGACCGGTGGCGTACAAGGAAACGTACGAGCCGGCCGCGGCCGGATGAGCCGCACCGTTGACGGAGCTGTCGGTGTTGTTGATGGCCGCGGCCTGCCCGGCGCCGGAGTAGTTCAGAGTGAATAACGTGGGCGCCGCCGGCGCTACCGAAAGGGTAACAGGCGCGGTACTCTGGCTCTGGTAGATCACGTAAATTGCCAGATTCCCCGGGCTAGTGCCGAACGGCACGATGGTCCCCACCTGGTTGGCCGAGGTGTAAAGGATGGGACCCGGTGATCCGTTGAAGTAAACCGTGGTTCCGGCGAGCGTGGTGGGCAGCAGGCCGTTACTGTTGAAGGTGCTGGACACCGGCGCCCCGGCCGGCCCCAGGCTGGACCCATAGAGAACCAGCAGTTCGCCGGGCGCTACCGTGCCGACCTGATTGCTAGCTGCCGAGACTGCGGCGCCGATGGAACTGGCGAAGCCCGTCAATTGGAGCTTGCGAATGGCATTGTTGGCGGAATCGGCAATGTACACATTGCCATTTGAGTCGACCGCCAGGCCAACCGGAGTGTTTAATTGCGCGCTGGTGGCCGATCCCCCGTCTCCCGAATATCCCTGCGTGCTGTTTCCGGCGATGGTGAAGATCGGTCCACCGACGAAGAACTTGCGGACGATCGCGCTGGTATCCGTGATATAGATGCCGCCGCTCGAATCCACCGCGATGCCGGACGGGTGCACGATCTGGGCGCTGGTGGCCAACCCGCCATCGCCGGTGTAACCGGCCAGTCCGGCGCCTGCCACGGTGCCGATCGACCCGCCGGGAGTGACCACGCGGACGCGGCTGTTCTGCGAATCGGAGATGTACAGATTTCCGGCGGCGTCCACGGCCACGCCCTGCGGCCCGTTCAATGCGGCGCTGATGGCGAGCCCGCCGTCGCCGCTATAGGACTGGACTCCCGTCCCGGCCACTGTGGAAATGGTCCCCCCCGAGGTGACCTTGCGGACCATGTTGTTGCCGAAGTCGGCAATGTACAGGTTGCCCGCTGAATCGACGGCCAGTCCGATGGGGGTGTTCAACTGGGCGCTGGCGGCGGCTCCGCCATTCCCACTGAAGCCGATGGTGCCGCTTCCGGCATAGGTGGAGATAGTGCCGCTGGTGGAGACTTTTCGGACCCGCGCGTTGCCGGTGTCGGCAATGTACACGTTGCCGGAAGCATCCACGGCGACCCCCTGCGGCGCGTTCAATTGCGCGCTGGACGCCGCGCTCCCGTCGCCGCCGAAGCCCGCGACGCCGTTTCCGGCGAGTGTCGAGATGATGCCCGCGGCAGTCACCTTGCGCACCACGTTGTTGGCGGTGTCGGCAATGTAGACATTGCCGGAAGAATCCACCGTGACGGCTTGGGGCATGTTGAGCTGAGCCTGGATAGCCGGGCCGCCGTCACCGGAGTAGCTGACGCCACCGTTGCCGGCAATTGTGGTGATGGTTCCGCTGTTGCCGCCGCTGGCGGCCTTTCGCACACGCCCGTCGAGGGAATCGGCAATGTAGATATTCCCGGAAGCATCCACCGCAACGCCCGTGGGAAGGTTCAAAGTCGCCTTGTTGGCCGCGCTGCCATCGCCTGTGAATCCCAGATAGCCGGTGCCCACCACGGTGCTGATAAAGCCGGTCTTCACGGTGACCTCGCGGATGCGGCCGTCCGAGCGCTCGGCGATGTACACGTTGGTCGAACTGTCCAGGGCGAGGGCATACGGTTCGATCAGGCCGGCCACGAGGGCCGAGGCACCATCGCCCGCGTAGCCCACAACGGCGGTGCTGCCGGCGAAGGTGTTGATGATGCCGACGGTATTGATCTGGCGGATGAGCGCGTTCCCGGTATCCGCGATGTAGACGTTCCCCAAGGAATCCACAATGACGTCTTCCGGGTGGTTGACTTCGGAGAGAATGGCCAGTTGCGTATCGCCCGCGTACGATGCCAGGCTGTCGCCCGCCAGCACGGAGATAATGCCGTTGGGCGTGACCTCGCGGATCTCGTTATTGCCGGTATCGGCGATAAACACATCTCCTTTGGAATCGACTGCCACGCCCGCGGGAAGATAGAGATTCGCGTTGAGCGCAAGACCTCCGTTGCCCACCAGGCCTCCGCCGCCGATAGACCCGTTCCCGGCAAACGTATTGATGATGCCGCTCGAATTGATTACGCGCACGCGATTGTTGACCGTATCGGCGACATAAATATTGCCTGCCGGGTCGATCGCCAGACCGGCCGGAGCGTTGAGTTGGGCGTTGACGGCCGGGCCGCCATCGCCTGAGAATCCAGCCCGCGAGTTCCCCGCCAGGAGGATCAGGTTCGGTCCGACCACTTTGAACACGGAGTTTCCGCTGGTGAAGTAGAGATTTCCGCCGGAATCCAGGGTCACGCGCGAGGGATAGCCCACGGCGGTCGCGACCGCCACGGCCGGGGTGGAAGGCGGCGCTCCGCCTGCAATCGTCGAAATCGAATACTGTTGCCCGTATGCAACAGGGAAGCCTGCGAGCAACAGGAGCAACCCGCACCAACACAGCCTTGCAACTACCCGTATTTTCATGTACACGCTCAGTCTAGCAGGCTACCGAAAAGCTTTTCCGCACCCTGCCAGCGGGAATAAATAGAGGATTAAACCTGAAGAGCTTTGCATCTATGATGCCATTACCGCGGCCACCATTTCCAGGGCGCAGGTACAGGCTTCGCGATCGGCGTCGTAATGCGTGACCGCGCGCATCTGGCGCTGGTTGATGGCATTCAGCAAAACACCTCGCTGTTTGAGACGGCTCGCGATCTCGGCGGGGGCAATGGGCGACTCGCTCACGTCGAAGACCACGATGTTGGTGGCCACGTTTCGGGGATCGATCCGGATGCCCGGAAGCTTCGCCAACCCCTCGGCGAGGAACCGCGCATTGGCATGGTCTTCGTGGAGACGTTTGGGCATTTCCTCCAGGGCGATCAGGCCGGCCGCCGCCAGCACGCCCGATTGGCGCATTCCTCCGCCCAACCGCTTCCGGTACAGACGGCCTTTGGCCATCAGATCGGCCGGTCCGGCCAGGATAGACCCGGCCGGCGCACCCAGTCCCTTCGACAGGCAAAACATCAGCGTGTCGGCGGGAGCGGCAATCTCGTTCACGGGGATACCCAACGCTACCGACGCATTGAAGACGCGCGCGCCATCCATGTGGACGCGCACGCCGCGCGCATGGGCGCCGTCGCAGATTTCCCGCACGGCGCTCTGCTGGTAGACGTAACCGCCCGCCATGTTGTGGCTGTTTTCGATTTCCACCAGCCCCGTGGGCGCACAATAGGGGCTCACGGGCTTGATCTGGGGGCGGATCTCGTCCCAGGTGAGAATTCCGTTGGCGGTGGGAATGGCGCGCACCACGCAGCCCGAAAACCACGCCACCATGCTCATTTCGTAATCCAGCATGTGGGCGCGCGAATCGCAGATCACTTCCTGGCCGTGCTCGGTGAGCACCTTGACGGCGATGGTGTTCCCCATGGTGCCGGTGGGCACGAACAGGGCGGCTTCCTTGCCTGCGATCTCGGCCGCGCGGCGCTCCAGGTGGTTTACGGTTGGGTCCTCGCCGTACACATCGTCGCCCACTTCGGCCTCCATCATGGCGCGGCGCATGGCGGGGGTGGGCTTGGTGACGGTGTCGCTGCGAAGGTCGATGACGTTCATGTCGTGACAAACTCCTGGAACACTTCGTTCGAGAAAAGCACCCCGCGAGGGGTGAGGCGGAGCGTGCGGCCGTCGATTTCGAGCAGGCCGGCGTCGACAAAACGGTGGATCTCTGCGTCGTAGCGGAGCCACTCGCCGGGCGTTGGCTGAATCCCTTCCATCAGCCGCAGGCCCACGAAAAAACGCTCGTCGGAGCCGGCTGGTTGGGCTTCAGGCGTTGGGGAATCGGGCGCCAGGTACTGCGCGAGATCCTCGGGATTCTGCCGGCGCGCGTGGCCATCGAAGGAATGCGCGTCGGCGCCGAAACCGGCGTAGGGCTCCAGCTTCCAATACTTCAGGTTGTGGCGCGATTCCCACCCCGGGCGCGCGAAATTGGAAATTTCGTAGCGCTCAATTCCCATGCGCGCCAGGCGTTCGACGGCGGTTTCGTAGAACGCGGCCGTCTGGTGGTCCGAGGGCGTATCGGCGGCTCCGTAGCGGACTCCGCCCAACAGCATCTCCTTGCCCAGGCGGCTGTCCTCGTCCACCTCCAGCATGTAGACCGAAACGTGCGGAGGGGCCAGCCGATCGATCCAGTTCAAAGACTCGTTCCATGAGGCTTCGGTCTGGCCGGAGAGGCCGGCGATCAGGTCGATATTGAAATTCGCGAGGCCCGCATCGCGGAGCATGGCCGCTTCGCGGACTACAGTCTCCGCGGTATGCCGGCGGCCGGTGCGGCGCAGTTCCACTTCGACGAACGACTGCACACCGAGCGAGACGCGGCTGATTCCGCAATCCACCCAGGCGCGTGCCGTTTCCGCGGTGAGCGATCCCGGTGCGGCCTCGATGGTAGCTTCGGTCCACGGCTTACCGGGTATCGCGTCGAGCAGCAGGCGGAGCGCGTCCACTGGCAAGTTGCTCGGAGTCCCTCCGCCCAGGTAAACAGTCTCCGGCTGCCACGGCCATGGATAGGCGCGGATCTCCGCGAGCAGCGCGTTGCGGTAACGCGCCTCCAGATCGCGCGGAAACACGCCCGAAGCGAAATTGCAGTAGGTGCACTTCTGCGCGCAGAAAGGATAGGAGAGATAGACTCCCGGCACTCTTTCGATTGTAGCGGGCGCCGCGATTCATCGCAGCCTGCAACTTCCTTCGTAACTTTTTCGCCGATCCGGAGTATCACGGTGCATGGCGAGCCTGGTTCCGGACGTCGTATATGCCTTTCGCAGCTTTCGCAAGTCACCCGTCTTCACGGTGGTTGCCATCCTGTCGTTGGCGCTGGGGATTGGCGCCAATACCGCCATCTTCACGCTGGTCGACCAGTTGATTCTGCGGCTCCTGGCGGTCCGGGATCCCCAGCAGATCGTGCTCCTGGCCGGCCGCGGACGCCACTACGGCGGCAATAACGGGCGCAACGCGCTGGCGTATCCCATGTATCAGGACATCCGCGACCGCAACCAGGTCTTCAGCGGCATGATGTGCCGCTACCGGATGTCGTTCACCCTGGGAATCGGAACGGACACTTCCGTAGTGAGCGGTGAACTGGTCTCGGGAAACTACTTTCCGCTGCTTGGGGTACGCGCCGCGCGCGGCCGGCTGTTCACCGCGAGCGACGATCTTCGCGCCGGCGAGCATCCCTACGCCGTGCTGAGCTATGCCTTCTGGCAAACCCGATTCTCCGGCGATGCGGGCATTTTGGGCCAGACCCTCCGCGTGAACAATTACCCCATGACCATCGTCGGCGTGGCGCAGCCGGGGTTCGACGGACTGGAGCCCGGACTTCCGGCCCAGATTTATTTCCCCATGGCGATGGCGACATCGGTGCGGCCCGGTTTCACCAACATGTATAACCGGCGCCAGCGCTGGGTGAACGTCTATGGCCGTTTTAAACCGGGAATGCCGCTGGAAAAGGCCAAGGCTGGTTTGCAGCCGCTCTTCCACCAGATTATCGAGGGCGAAGTGGTGCAGCCTCCGTTCCGCAACGCCACGGTGTATGACAAGGAACAGTTTTTACGGATGTGGATGGAAGTCATGCCTGGAGGACAGGGCAACACCAATCTGCGGCGGCAGTACGAAAAACCGCTGTGGGTTCTGATGGGAGTGGTCGGCCTGGTGCTGTTGATCGCATGCGCCAATCTGGCAAGCCTGCTGACGGCGCGTGCGGCGGCTCGGCAGAAGGAGATCGCCATCCGCCTGGCCATGGGCTCCAGCCGCGCCCGCATGGTCCAACAACTGCTCACCGAAAGCGTCCTGTTATCGGTGGCGGGCGGCGTGGCCGGCATCATCCTGGCCGTCGCCATGGTCAAAGGACTGCTGGCATTTCTCCCGTCCACCATCAGTGGTTATGCCATCCGCAGCACGCCAGACCTGCGCATGCTGGCCTTCACCTTCCTGCTCGCGCTGGTCACGGGAATTCTCTTCGGCCTGGTTCCGGCGCTGCAATCCACGCGGCCGCACATCGCCGCCACGCTCAAGGACCAGGCCGGCAATGTGATGGGAGGACGCGCGCAGGTGAGCTTCCGCAAGACACTGGTGGCGGCCCAGGTGACGCTATCGCTGCTGCTGCTGATCGGCGCCGGATTGTTCCTGCGGAGCCTGGCCAACCTGCGATTGTTGAACCCCGGATTCCGCACCTCCAATATCGTCCAGTTCTCAGTGTCCCCCGCATCGGTGGGCTACGATGCCGCGCGTTCCCGGGCGTTTTACCAGCACCTTGAAGAACGTCTGCGGAGTTTACCCGGCGTGAGCGGGGCTGGACTCGCCAACATGCAGGTGCTGTCCGGCAACGAGTGGGACAATAGCGTCACCATCGCCGGTTACCAGCCCAAACCTGGCGAGGATATCGACCCCCACTTTAATGCCGTCAGCCCGGGTTACTTCGCCACCATGGGAATCCACGTGCTGGCCGGCCGCGATTTCGCCGTGAAGGACGATTTCCCCGCGCCGCGGGTGGCCGTGGTGAACGCCAGTTTTGCCAAACGCTACTTCGGCGATGGGGTTGCGGTGGGCCGCCGGATCGGCCAGGGCAGCGACCCCGGAACTCCCACGGATATCGAGATTGTGGGCGTGGTAAACGACACTCGCTATGAAGGACTGCGCGATGAGATTCCCCGCCTGGTGTATCTTTGCGTGGCGCAACTCCAAGGCGTTTCCTCGCAGAACGTTTATGTGAGGACCGAGCGGGATCCGGACCAGGCCTTTGCCTCCGTCCGCGGCGCCGTTCGGGAACTGGATGCCAACCTGCCCCTGGTCGGCATGAAAACCCTGGATCGCCAACTGGACGAGTCGTTGGTCACCGAGCGCATGATCGCGACGCTTTCCGGAGTTTTCGGAGGGCTGGCGACGGTGCTGGCGATTGTCGGACTCTACGGTGTGATGGCCTACATGGTGGCGCGGCGGGCGCGGGAAATCGGCATCCGGATGGCACTGGGTGCGATGGCGGGCAACGTGGTCTGGCTGGTGATGCGCGAAGTGCTGGTGGTGCTCGGCGCGGGAATTGCCGCCGGTTTGCCGCTGGCCTGGTACATGAGCAGGCTGGTCGCGACTCAACTATACGGGATCGACCCTATGGATATCCCCTCCGTTGCCGCGGCGACGGCATTACTGGCCGTGGTCGCGCTGCTGGCCGGCTACATTCCCGCCCGCCGCGCCGCCGGCTACGACCCGTCCCGCGTACTGCGGTACGAATGAAGTTGACAGTGAACAGTTCACCCGCTGGTTTTACGGTGAACTGTTAACTGTAAACTGATAACTGACATGCCAGAATTCGATGTCGTGGGCGTGGGGCTGAACGCCACCGACACGTTGTTGATGGTCCCGCACTTCCCGGCCTATGCCGGCAAGGTGCCCTTCGAAGAGGAAATCGTCAGCCCCGGCGGACAGGTCGCCAGCGCACTGGTGGCGTGCGCCAGCCTGGGATTGCGCGCCAAATACATCGGCGCCATCGGCGACGACCAGCGCGGCCGCATTCAGATCGAAAGCCTGCAAGGCACCGGGATCAATCTGGACCACGTTCAGATCCGCCCCAACTGCCCCAATCAATCGGCCTACATTATCATCGACCGTTCCACCGGGGAGCGCACCGTGCTGTGGCGGCGCGACGAGTGCTTGCGCATCTCGCCGGAACAGATTTCGCCGGAGCAGATCGCGTGCGCGCGTCTGCTGCACATCGACGGGCACGATACTCCGGCCGTGGCTCATGCCGCGGCCATTGCACGGCGCCACGGCATTCCCGTGACGGTGGACGTGGACACCATTTACCACGGGTTCGACCGCGTTCTGCCCAACGTGGATTACCTGGTGGCCAGTTCCGACTTTCCTGCCAACTGGACCGGCAACCGCGATCCTTTTCAGGCGCTCGAGGCCATGCAGAGGGAGTATGGCATGAAGGTGGCGGCGATGACTCTGGGGGCGCACGGATCGCTGGCGCGGGTGGACGGGAAGTTCGTCTACGCTCCGGCCTTTGTGGTGAACTGCGTGGACACCACCGGGGCCGGCGACGTGTTCCATGGGGCGTTTTGTTATTCTGTCTTGCAGGGGATGGCGATGCCCGAAGCGCTCGAGTTTTCCAATGCCATGGCGGCCCTCAATTGCACGGCTCCAGGCGCCCGCGGCGGCATCCGCGGCATCCAGGAAGTCCGCGCCTTGATGGCGCGCGGCGAACGGCGGTCGCTTCCGGAAGTGGCTCGCCGCGCGGCTTGCTCCAGCTAAATGTTCATCATCCCCATTAAAGTTTCCCAACGCAGGTATAGCGTGCCGGTGGTCACCATCCTGATTATTGTGGCCAACGCGGCGATTTTCCTGCACCAGTTCTCGCTCCAATGGAGCGATCCCATGCTGCTCAACCGCTTCATGCGGATCTATTCGCTGCGCCCGGCGTTTCTGCTGGCTCATCCGGCCACCCTGGTCACTTCCATGTTTCTGCACTCCGGATGGATCCACATTCTGGGAAATATGCTGTTCCTGTGGGTCTTCGGCAACAACGTCGAGGATGTGCTGGGTCACGTGAAATACCTGGTGTTTTACTTGGTTTGCGGCATCGTGGCGGGATTGTGCCAGGTCTTCTTCGACCCGTTTTCCCACATTCCCATAGTAGGCGCCAGCGGGGCCATCGCCGGCGTAATGGGCGCATATCTGCTCAAGTTTCCGCGGTCGACCGTGGTGATGCTGTTCTGGGTGCTCTTTATCTTTACCTTCGACCTGCCGGCCTGGCTGATGCTGATCTACTGGTTCCTGCTGCAGTTATTCGGCGGCTTCGGCAGCATCGGCGAAGCGGAATACGCGCAGACCGGCGGTGTGGCGTTCTTCGCGCACGTGGGCGGCTTTCTGGCCGGAATCCTCCTGATGCGCCTGCTAGGCCCACGCGAACGCCGCTGGCGGGCCGAAGACTACACCTGGTAGATCTCAGGAACCATTTCCTCCGCTCGGGCCGAAGCCCAACCGTTCGGCGGCGCCGCTGACGGCTTCGGCTAGGGCTTTGACCTGATTGGTGATGGTCCCCTAAGCAGGCCTTGCGCGCCTTATCGGCCAGCTTGTTTAGAAGGTCCTGGATGAGCGCGGAATTGTTCTTGATGTTAGTGATGGTATCTTCCAGCGTCTTCTCGCTGAGCGGCCGATTGCCGGCAGCGCCAAACCATTCCGACCAGCTCAAATTGGAGTTGCCGAGCGGGCCGGCGCTATCCAGCAGTTTCGTGGAGCGGCATTGGGTTTCCGGAAAGGATTGTATAACGAATTTGATTAGAATGTGAACAGTGTCTTCGTATATAGCTTCGATAACACGGGTAGCCATCCTGACATCGATGTCCATACTCGCGAGCGCAGCGGACCTGAATTACAAGTCGATGCGCGACGCGGGAATCGCCGATTCATTATTAGTGGAGAACGTCGTTCTTCACCGGGACAATGGGACTCTGACCCTCAAGAACGGAAGCATCGCGTTTACGCCGCAGGTTGCGGGGCGCGACACCCTGGCTGTGTTTGTGGGCGAAGGAGAGTTCGCGTTCGATCCGGTGCTGCCGGTGGAGAAAGCTCACCTGAAACTGATGATCGACCAGGACACGGTCCGCGAATCCTTCGATCGCGCTTTGTTCTGTTTCACCGACGATACCGGAAAGGAAATCCGCGGGCAAACCAAGACGCCCAAGCAGGACCCGAAGTCGGCCGACGTGCTCCGCGACTATCGCAAGCTGCTGCGGCATAGTTCCGAAATTCCCCGATCGATGCTGGAGGCGATGCTCACCTCGGAATCCATGGACAACCTGGAAGCCGATCTGCTGGCGGACCTGTTGAACCCCAAGCAGCCGGGATTCTTCAGCGCGTATCTTCACGGGCGCAAACATTCCGACCTGCGATTCCACGTGAAGCCCCGCGGGGTGATGCCCGAGATGGCGCCGGAAGAGGTGGGGGTGATCAATCTCGACCCGGGCGGCGAACAGGAAGGCATCTGGTACCTGGCGCATTTGAAAGACGAGATCGCGCGCGGCACGGCGAGTTCAGATGAAGACCACCGGACGGTGGCGGCCGAGAGTTACCGCATTGAAACCACCATCGAGAAGAACGACCACTTTTCGGCCACGACCTTGGTGAAGTTCAAGCCCGTCAATGAGGGAGACCGGATAATCAAATTCGGACTGTTGCCCTATCTGCGGGTGACGCGGGTTTCTTCCGGCGGCAGGAACGTGAGCTTCATACAGGAACCACCTCGCGAAGACGGCAGCTTGTACGTAGTGATGGCGCAGCCGATGACTCCCGGATCTTCGCAAGAGCTGCTGATCGAGTACATCGGCGACAAGATCGTGCGCAAGGAAGGCGGCGGAAATTTCAGCGTGGGGGCGCGCGAAAGCTGGTATCCGGCAGTCAATTCGTTTCACGACCACGCCTTGTACAGCCTGGTTTTCAAGGTCCCCAAGCTGTACACGTTGGTGAGTGTGGGGAAGCTGGTCAAGGAGTGGACCGAGAAGGATTTCGCCTGCACCGAGTGGAATTCCGAGGTTCCCGTTCCCGTGGCGGGTTTCAACTATGGCGCCTTCAAGAAGGCCAAGCCGATTAACGACGAACCGACCCACATGATGGTGGATGGCTTTGCCGCCATGGAAGCGCCGGACTACCTAAAAGGCGCCGAGCAGATGGATGCGGTGGGCGCCCTGTCGCCCGCGCGCCTGCTGGAGGGAGGAATAGTCCAGGCGCAAAATGCTCTCCGTATTTTCAGTTTATGGTATGGGAAATCGGAATTCGGCAAACTGTCGGTCACGCAGCAGCCGCAATTCAATTTCGGGCAATCGTGGCCCACCCTGGTGTACATACCCATGCCGGCATTTCTCGACGGCACGCAGCGTTGGCAGTTGTTGGGCGGTATTCAAAGCAAATTGACGGACTTCGTCGATGAAGTGATTCCCCACGAGGTGTCGCACCAGTGGTGGGGGCACATGGTGGGATGGTCGAGCTACCACGACCAGTGGCTGTCGGAGGGCTTCGCGGAGTTTTCAGCGGGGCTGTACCTGCAACTGACGGAGAAAGATCCCGCCAAGTATCTCAAGTACTGGGAGCATGCGCACGAGGTGCTGGTGGCGAAGAACAACTTCGGGCGGCGGCCGAACGATGCGGGTCCGGTATGGATGGGCGAGCGTCTCAATTCGTTCCGCAATGAGGACGCGTATAGCGCCGTGGTGTACCGCAAGGGCGGCTACGTACTGCACATGCTTCGGTCGCTGATGTGGGATCAAAAGGAGGGCGACCGATACTTCCGGGAGATGATGCAGGATTTTGTGGCTACCTACATGAACCGCAATGCCAGCACCGAGGATTTCGCGCGCGTGGTGCAGAAGCATATGCGGCCCTCCATGGATATGGGCGACCACACGGTGAATTGGTTCTTCAACGAGTGGGTGTACGGCACGGCGATTCCCAAATACAAATTTGAGTACACGCTGACGCCGCAAGCCGACGGAAAGACGCTTCTCAAAGGCTCGCTGACGCAGAGCGAAGTGACGCCGGACTTCGTCATGACGGTTCCGGTGTATCTGGATTTCGACGGCCAGTTCGCCCGGCTGGGCAGTATCCGCATGATGGGGAACTCCACCAACGACAAGCTGCAGGCGATGCTGCCCAAGAAGCCCAAGCGGGGGCTGATCAATGCGTTCCACGACGTGCTGGAGCAGTAGCTATGGTGGCGTACGCCACATCAGCAAGGCACAATTTGGGCTTCGCCGGTAGCGGTGTCGTAAATGGCGAAGGTCGACTGGACATCCGTGCGCGCGCCATCGGGGGCGAAGGCCGCACCCATGATCGCGCCGGGATTCACAGCGAGGGTGCGGCCCATGCGCGTCACCTCATGGACGTGGTTGTGGCCGAAGCACACCAGGTCGAACTCTCCGGACGCGGCCACGGCGCGGGCCACGTTGTCGAAGTGATGGGCGGCGACCGCGCGGCCGTCGAAGTGGCCTCGGAACCATTCTCCGTGTAACTGAATGTGCGGGTACTGGCGCGCATTGGCGGTGATGCGAAACAGATCGCCATCGTTGTTGCCGAAGACCACGTGGATGGGTTTGGCAAAGCCGCGGCCCAGTTGGTGGACGATGAACGGCGAGCAGAGATCGCCGCAGCAGATCATCGCGCCGGTGGACTCGACGGCGGCCAAGGCGGCGTCCAGCTTCCACACGTGGTCGTGAATATCGGAGAACACGGCGATGCGCATGCGCGGCTAAGACCCCTCGCGCAGCTTGGCTGCGAACTTCTCGCGGAATTTTCGCAGTTTGGGCGCCACTACGAATGAGCAATAGGGCTGATTCGGGTGGTTGCTGAAGTACTCCTGATGGTAATCCTCCGCAACGTAGAAGGTGGAGGCGGGCCGGACCTCGGTAACGATGGGGTCGCGGACCGCTTTATCGGCATTCAACTCGCCGATGAGGGCTTCGGCGCTGGCGCGCTGGGCATCGTTGTGGGTGAAGATCACGGACCGGTATTGCGAGCCGGAATCGTTGCCCTGGCGGTCGTAGGTGGTGGGGTCGTGGATGGAGAAGAAAACTTCCAAAATCTCGCGGTACAGTGTGGTTTCGGGGTCGAAGGTCACTTGGACCACCTCGACGTGGCCAGTCTGCCCGCCGCAGACGTCCTCATAGGACGGATTGGCCAACTGGCCTCCCATGTACCCGGACTCCACCGACTCGACTCCCTCCATGCGGTCGTAGACCGCTTCCAGGCACCAGAAGCAGCCTCCCCCCAACGTCGCGACTTCATGTGCGGCCATATAATTCAATATACTGGATGCGCCGCGGGATTACGGACTTTTACACGGACTTCCGCAACTCATGGCAGGGATTAGAGTTTAATAGAAGCAGAGGGATGAGAAATGCGCAAAATCGCACTCACGGGGCTGGCGGCGGTTGTCTCGCTGGCGATCTACGCCGACACCACGACTCTGGCGCAGTTGTTCACGCGCCAGATTCCGAATGGCCAGCGCGTACAGCAAGCTCTGAATCGCCTGACATTCGGACCCCGGCCGGGGGACGCGGATGCGGTCAACGCGATGGGCTTAAAGAGGTGGCTGGACCTTCAGTTGCACCCTCAGCAGATTCCGGAAAATCCGGTGCTGGAGGCCAAACTGAAGATCATGGACACCCTCTTCATGAGCAGTGAGCAGTTGGTGCGCGACTATCCCTCGCCTCAAGTGGTGCGGCAGATGATGAACGGCCAGATGCCGTATCCCACCGATCCGGACCGCCGCATGATGATTCAGAAGCTGGTGGCGAAATACGAGAAGAAGCAGGGGCAAAATGCGCAGAACGGGCAGCCGAATCCCATGGGCGATCCGCAGGCGTTGCGCGACCTTCTCACGCCCGAGCAGATTCATGCGTTGCGCACCGGCTCGCCGCAGGATCGGATCGCGATGTTTCAAGCTTTGCCGGCCGACAAACAGGATGACGTTATCGAGGCCATGCCCGGTCCCTTACGCCAGGCGATGTTCGCGGCGGCGCCTCCGGAGCTGCGGCGGCGGCTGGAGATGGCGGCCGGTCCGGCGCAGGTAGTGGCGCGCGACCTGACCGAATCGAAGGTTCTGCGAGCGGTTTACAGCAACCGCCAACTGGATGAAGTACTGGCGGATTTCTGGTTCAACCACTTCAACGTTTTCATGGATAAGGGCGCCGACCGGTACCTGGTGACGGAATATGAACGTGATTCCATTCGCCCGCACGTGCTCGGAAAATTCCGCGATCTGCTGGAAGCTACGGCTAAGAGTCCGGCAATGCTGTTCTACCTGGATAACTGGCAATCGGTGGATCCCAACGCGCCCCAGGCGAGGCGTCCGGGCGCCAATACCAAACAGCAGCGCCGCGGATTGAACGAGAATTACGGGCGCGAACTGATGGAACTTCACACGCTGGGCGTGGATGGCGGCTATACGCAGAAGGACGTCACGGAAGTGGCGCGCTGCTTCACCGGGTGGACCATCTACCAACCGCAACGCGGCGGCAAGTTCGTCTTCAATCCCCGGCTCCACGACGGTGGCGAAAAAGTGGTGCTGGGCGTTCGGATTCCGGCCGGCGGCGGCATTCACGATGGCGAGAAGGTACTGGACATTGTGGCGCACCATCCGTCGACAGCGCACTTCATTTCGAAAAAGCTGGCGATGCGCTTCGTGGCCGACGATCCGCCCGAGTCCCTGGTAGCCCACATGGCGCAGACATTTGCGAAGACGGACGGCGATATCCGCGCGGTGCTTGAGACCATGCTGGATTCCAAGGAATTCTGGAGCGAGGGAGCGTATCGCACGAAAGTGAAATCGCCGCTCGAGATGGTGGCGAGCGCGGTGCGCGCGGTCAATGGCGACGTGGATTTCGCGGCTCCGCTGGTGAACCAACTGACCCAGCTTGGCGAACCGCTGTACCGCAAAGTGGAGCCCACCGGATACTCCAACTCCAGCAAGGAGTGGCTGAATTCGGCTGGCCTGGTGGCGCGGATGAATTTCGCCCTGCAGCTTGCCGATAACAAGGTGCCGGGCGTGAAGGTGGCAACCGGCAACAAGCCGGACGCGGCGCTGGCGGGCATACCGCTCGGTTCGCCGGAGTTCCAAAAGCACTAAGACCGGGAGTTACATCATGATGAGTACTCGTCGTATATTCCTTCGCAATTCGGCGCTGGCGATGGTGGGAGCGGGCACCGCGCCGCTGTGGCTGACGCGCGCGCTGGCGGCTTCCGATGGGTCCACGCAACGGAAGAAGATCCTGGTGGCCATTTTTCAGCGGGGAGCCGCCGACGGACTCAACATCGTGGTGCCGCACGGCGAGAGAGCGTACTACGATCTGCGTCCGACCATCCACATTCCCCGTCCCAGCGCGAATGGGGACCGGCAGGCGGATGCCGCCATCGATCTGGACGGCTTCTTCGGACTGCACCCCTCGCTAGCGCCATTGAAGCCGCTGTTCGACCAGAAGCACCTGGCGATTGTCGACGCCGCCGGCTCGCCCGACCCCACGCGGTCGCATTTCGATGCGCAGGATTATATGGAGTCGGGGACTCCGGGCCGCAAAGCCACCGAGAGCGGCTGGATGAACCGGGCGCTCCCCAAAGTGCAGGGCCCCGCTGCGGCCCAGGCCTCGCCAGTCCGCGCCGTATCGCTCGGCCCCACGCTGTCGCGCACCATGAGCGGCGATTCCCCGGCCATCGCGGTGCAGACCATTGCCGGTTTTCAGGTAAAAAACGCGCAGGCCGCGGAGCAGTTCGAACAGATGTACGAAGCTTCCAAGGACCCCGTGCTGCAGGCTACCGGGCGCGAGACTTTCGAAGCGGTGAAACTGCTGCAATCCATTCAGCAGCAGAGCTACACGCCGGCGGCCGGGGCTCAATATCCGCGCAGCCAGTTCGGCGACAAGCTGAAGCAGATCGCCCAGCTCATCAAGGCGAACGTGGGCATGGAAATGGCTTTTGCCGATATCGGCCAGTGGGACCATCATGTCAACGAAGTGGGACAGCGTGCGTCGGAAGGACAACTGGCCAACCTGTTGCGCGACTACGGCCAGGCGCTGAGCGCGTTCTGGACGGACCTGGGCGACCGCATGTCGGACGTGGTGCTGGTGACCATGTCGGAATTCGGCCGCACGGCGCACGAGAACGGCAATCGCGGCACAGACCACGGGCACGCCAACTGCATGTTCGTGATGGGCGGCGACGTCAAGGGCGGTAAGGTGTACGGCAAGTGGCCGGGTCTGGCGAGGGAACAACTCTATGAAGGCCGCGATCTGGCGTTGACCACCGATTTCCGCGACGTACTCGGAGAACTCGTGGTGCGCCATAGCGGGAACCCGACGCTGAAGGGCGTGTTCCCGGGATACGATCCGAAGTTCCTCGGTCTGGTATAGGTCGGCTATACTTAACTCAGACCGTGCGGATGTGGCGAAACTGGCAGACGCGCTGGATTTAGGTTCCAGTTCCCGCGAGGGAGTGTAGGTTCAAGTCCTATCATCCGCACCAATAACTTATTTACTTTCAATATTTCATACGGTGAGGCGTTGAAACGGTTTGGCCACTATTCTGCCCGAAGCAAATCTAAGCCATCTTACGCCGCTTCCCGCCAACGTGCTTCCTTAGCTTTCCGTAAGACTCCTCAGAAGAAATCGTGGGTAGATTCCGGCTCGCGCACTTGTCCAAGCGAGTGATAGAGGGCGAGTTCGAGGACACGGAAGGTGCGGAATCCGTAGGATTTTTTCATGGTGGCTCTAGCTTTGTGCCAAAGCGCGGAAACGTGTATACCGTAGAACCCGGACTCCCTCATAGGGCGATAGTGTAGCGGGAACCGGCAGAAATGCTGACGCATAGTCCGGTGTCACCCGAAATGCGGGTACAAGCGTATTGCCTCCAGCAGCCCGGTTGATGCAACCTGTTACTAGAACCACCAAAGGCCGGATGATTCGACGTGCTCAGAGATGTAAATGGGCTCTTGAAGTATGTGGTGAAAGGTAAGGAAGTGAACAAATGGAACTTGCAGACCCGAAAGTTGTTTGTCAACTGATTGCCGAGTGCGACCGGACCACCCGAAAGGGCGCCGTGCGCACCGCTTCCGTGCGTACTCCCTCTCCACGTGTTTTCCGGCCGCGGCGGTGCAGGTGCGGCGTCTGCGACCGGTGCGTTGCTAGTGCCCGCTGGGAACAAATCTTCAATGAGAGATTCGCCGATCCGGGCTACTACGGTCTCCGGTTGACACAAGGTGGATCTTCGCTGTCCGGGCTGTAAACGACGGACGCCTTATGTGAGCCGTAGTTATGATTGGCGTGCGACCGATCATCTCAAGCTCAGTCTAGCCGGCCGGAATTGCCTTTCCCGAGTACGCAGAGTTCGGCCAGCCAGAACAAATGGTCGTGGGATCGCAAATCAAACGAAGTGTGTATGGGAAACTAACATGGCACTATTGAAATCCAGAATCGCACGGCCACTCCGGATCCGAACCCGAATCGGAGCGGCTCCATGCTAAAGCATGTGGCGCTTGCTCTGCTATCGGGGGCTCTGGTGGCAATCGGCGGAAAAGCCGCCGGCGGCAGGACGCTTACAGTGCGCCGCGTATCGACTTCTCAGCCGGCAAGCGGCTGTCCGATTCTGTTTCTCAACTCGCCGGAATGCAAACGGTTTCGCTCAGTTGTTGAGAGCCTTAAGGGCTCGGGGGACCTGAGGGTCGGACAAAGCGAGGAGTTCGCCGCGGACGGTGGTGTGGTCAATTTCAGATTGGAGCACGGAAACATCCGCCTGGAAATCAATATGGCGGCCACTGAGTACGCACAGGTCCGTATTAGTTCGAAGCTCCTGGAATTGGCCCCCATCGTAAGGCGGCCACAATGACTCTGGTGATAAGATACCGAAACCTTCCGGTCAAGCACAAGCTCGAGCTGATTATCATGACGACGGTATCCGCAGCGCTGATTGTGTCGTGTGCCGCAGGCTTGGCTTGCGCCCGCTTTGCTCTTCACAACACGATGCGGAACGATCTGACGACTCTGGCGGAGATGTACGGCGCCAACAGTACGGCAGCACTGATGTTTGGAGACCAGAAGGCGGCTGCCGAGCTGCTTTCCGGTTTCCGCGCCAAACGGTCGATTGTTTCCGCCGTCGTCTACTCGAAGGATGGCAGGACTTTTGCTCTTTATCGCCGCGGGAACACCGGCGGCTCCACAGTCCCCCGGGTCCAACCAGACGCCAACTGGTTTGAAGCGAACCGCTTCAAACTGTTCCGGCACATTGTGCTCGACGGGCAGACCATCGGCACGATCTATCTTGAATCCGACATGGAATTTATGAACAGAAGGCTCAAGCAGGTGGCCGGAGCTCTCCTGGCCATTCTATTCGGGGCCTCCACGGTGGCGCTGGTACTTGCGGCCAAGCTCCAGACCACCATATCCGAACCGATCCGGCACCTGGCGCAAACCGCCAAGCTCGTCTCTATGAATAGGGATTACCGGACGCGGGCCAAGAAGGCGTCGGACGACGACCTGGGTCAGCTGACGGAAAGCTTCAACGGGATGCTGGCCGAGATCGAGCGGAGGGACGTGCAACTGTTGGCTCACCAAGAACTTCTTGAACAAAAGGTGGCCGGGCGCACGGCCGAGCTGGCGCTGGCAAAAGAGCGAGCTGAGACTGCTTGTGAGCTGCTCGATCAAAGCCGTGAGCGTCTCAGCCTTGCGCTTGACGGCGCAAGTGAAGCTCTCTGGGACTGGGATTGCACCACCAATCGGACTTACTACAGTGAACGCTGGTCCGAAATGTTGGGTTTCACGCCAGAGGAGATTGGCGATTCCCAGGATGTCTGGGAGCACCTTATACACCCGGACGACTACGCGATTGTCCGGCAACACTTGCAGAGCCACGTGGCTTGCCTTACCGAAAGCTATCAAGCCGAATACCGAATGCGAACGAAGGATGGCGGCTGGCGTTGGATACAGGCAAGAGGAAAGATCGTCGAGCGCGCCGCCGACGGCTCTCCGAATCGCATTGCCGGCACGCACCTGGACATCACGGAACGTAAGCAGGCTGAACAGGCTCTCGCGCGCCAGCATTATATCCTGGACACCCTGATCGAAGGCGTGCCCGATCACATTTATTTCAAGGATCGTGAGAGCCGGTTTATCCGAGTGAATCACGCTGTGGTCATCCTTTTCGGGGCGAATGATGCGGCGGAACTGATCGGCAAGACCGACTTCGACTTCTTCACGGAAGAACATGCCGCCCGGGCATGTGCGGACGAGCGGGATCTTTTGGAGGGCCGCCAGTCGATGGTTTCCAAAGAGGAGCGGGAAACCTGGCCGGATGGGCACGAGTCATGGGTCCAAACCACGAAGATGCCTCTGCGTGACGGTTCGGATTCCGTTGTCGGAACGTTTGGCATATCCCGCGACATTACCGATCATAAGCGGATGGAGCTGGCTCTGACAGCGGCCAAGGAGGCTGCCGAAGCCGCCAGCCGCTCCAAGAGCGAGTTCCTGGCCAACATGAGCCACGAAATCCGAACCCCAATGAACGGCATTATCGGAATGACCGAACTCGCCTTGGATACTCAGCTTTCCGACGAACAGCGCGATTATCTCGAGACCGTGCGGATTTCGGGCGATTCCCTGCTGACAATCATCAATGACATATTGGACTTCTCCAAAATCGAAGCCGGGAAATTGTCTTTGGACAACGCCGAGTTCGATCTGGATGAACTGCTCCAGGAAACGATCAAAACCGTCGCTGTGCCGGCCCATCAGAAAGGGCTGGAATTGCTCTATGAATACCAAGGCGCCCTGCCGAGCCTCGTTGTGGCCGATGCAGGAAGGATTCGCCAGACCGTCATTAATCTGTTGGGCAATGCGGTCAAGTTCACTTCGTCTGGCGAAGTGAACTTGAAGGTGGCCGAACTCTCGCGTCAGCAGAATCAGCTTACTCTGCAGTTCACAGTCTCGGACACTGGAATTGGCGTCTTGCCTGCATGGCGGGAGCGTATCTTTGAAGCGTTCGTGCAGTCGGACGCATCCAGCACGCGAAGCTACGGAGGCACCGGACTGGGACTGGCGATCTCCTCCCGATTGGTGGCTCTCATGGGTGGCCGCATCTGGTTCGAGAGCGAGGTAGGAAAAGGAAGTACGTTTCATTTCACCGCGAACCTGGAGATCTCCGCTTCCGAACGCCACGTTGCCGGCATTCCGGAGTCAGAAGCCGTGCCCGGCCTCAAGGTTCTGGTGGTAGATGACAACGCTACAAGCCGCGGGATCCTGCACGAAACACTAATTGGGTGGCGAATGAAACCCGTGCTTGCCGATTCCGGGACGCGGGCGCTGGAGGTGCTCCGTAGCCACGCCGCAGCCCGAGAACCATTCGATCTGATACTGCTGGATGCCCACATGCCGGAGATGGACGGATTTGAGCTGGCGCGACTTATTCACGAGGATTCCACCTTGGCCACACCGCGGATCATGATGTTAAGTTCCGTGGATGTCAAGTTGATCGGTTCCGACTTCTTGAAACTTGGCCTGGCTCACTGTGTAGTCAAACCCGTGACGAGAAAGAATCTGCTCAAGACGATTCTGAAGGTGGCAGGACCGCATCAGCCAACTGCGATCCAAGCCTGTTTGCCAACCGGGCCGGAAACGATCCGACCGCTTCATGTTTTGGTGGCGGAAAACAGTCCGGTCAACCAGCGAGTCGCCTTACTTGTCTTGGAAAAGGAAGGCCATTCCGTCGTTATTGTTTCGAACGGAGCAGACGCATTGAACGCTGTTACGCGCGAATCGTTCGACCTCATCTTGATGGACGTACAAATGCCTGTGATGAACGGCTATGAAGCGGCACGGGCAATTCGCATGCAAGAGCAACGAATGGGACGGCACACTCCGATTGTCGCTCTAACCGCTCACGCGATGAAGGGGGACCGGGAGAGGTGTGTCGAGGCAGGAATGGACGACTATACTAGTAAACCGATCCAGGCCCACGACTTATATGAGGTCCTGGCGCGCTGGGGCCGCCAACATCACCTTAACCTTAGCAGGACGGCATAATGTTCTATCATTCACTAACTTATAACCAACGTTAATTTATGTTATATAAGCACGCATCATCCGGAGCAACGATGCTAGACTGTAGGTATCTTTGATTTGTCAGCCCAATCATCTGGGTTTTACGCCGTCCGATTAGCTACCCTTCAAATCCAGCTAAGGAGAACGCATGGACACACTACCGAATATAATGAGTTCCGATGGTCAGCACGCCCTGCAGGATATGGTTGACTTTGAGATGTACCTGGTGGCCCAATCACGGCAAACAAAGTGGTCCTTGTTTCCGCGTGGCGCCAAGGGCCGATATGAAGATAACAGACCCTATAGCAATCTGGTCGATTCGGACGTAGCGAGGGAACTGATTGATCGGGGATTTCTCGAAGCGACTTCGAACCTGACGTTCGTTGTAAGTAAGTCCGGATATCAGCTATATGGACGTGAGATGAAACCGCTCGGTTCGGAGCGCCAGCTAATGGCGCGAAGACGCCGGGCCGGCAGGCAACCAACGCAGTAAGGCCATGATATCGATGGCGAGAACCGCGATTAGAGGTTAGGTACGCAAATGCAAGCCGTGACGGATCTACTCCGGAATGCGACCAAGTGGCGGCACGCTTGCCCAGCGGTCAGAGAAGCCGATCGGTTGGCCGCCGCTTAGCGGTAGGCAGCCGGTGAGGTGTCGCCGCCGATCGGCCTCCTCGCCTTGTGGTGCATCGCTGGAACTGGCCAAAAGTAGTGCATTCTCTGGCCGGCGCCAACACGCCGGGACCATGGGGATGGTAGACGTATTTCCCGGAAAGGAGTGGCAGGATGGGCACGAGTCGATCAACTCCCGGAGGAACACAAGGTGGACGGGAAGAACCGGTATGGCAATTCATGCGGGCGCTCCATGAGAGCTTCTCCCTCGCCGCCGCTGCGGCCAATGCATTTGCCGCGGGGCGCCGCCAATCGGCCGAACAATCCGTCGCCCTTGCCGAAACGCAATATGAAGCGTCTCTCAAAATACTATTGACAGCCACGAATCTAACCGGCCCGCAAAGAGACGAGTTCCATCGCGAGCTGTCAGATTGTACGGATGCTCTAGCGGTATTGAATTGTCGGATCAACAACCGATAGGGGCCCGTGGTGCAACCTGCGATTTGGGTAAATCGCCCAAGTTCAAGCAGAAACAAAGGACTTACACACAGTTTTTGGGTAAATTGCCCAAAAACCGGCTTTTGGCACGGGCTGCTAGGGGCCCTGAGCGTTCATGACGCCGAGTTGGCTAGCCAACCCCGGCGGATAAGGGAGTATTATGTACGACCCGAAAATCACTCTGAGAGAGATGATGGCGGCAGGCCGGCGCCTCTTGAACGCGCTGTCGTTGGAAGAGGAGTTTCGTCGTCTTCATGCGGACAATCCTGAAGCCGAAGTATTCCGGCAATGGCAAGCAAGTCGAAGGCTTGTAACGTCCTCTCAACGCGACTACGACGAGTCGGCGGAGCGCCACCACGAAGCCATCCGAGGCAGCGTTCATGAACTAGCGATGCGCGTCTAAGAAAACCATCCTCCTTTTTTGAAGACCGACCAACGGGATTCCCTCGGTGTAGGCGACGACGGCGATTTGTGAGGACTGGAATAGGCCCGCGATAATCGTTTCATTTGCTTGCAGGCTCAGGACGGGATTCACGCGGCCAACTGGAAACTCCCCATTGAACAGGACCTGCGAGGAGTTGCCGCTTGGGATCGAAAGAACGCCGCCCTCGGCGATCGCCGCTGCCAGCACATTGCATCGCGAGGAATCTCGCGTGTTCCGGATGTCCGCAGATGTCCGATATTCGGTGTTCTGGCCGCCGAGCCAGTTTACCTTGGGCAGGCCCACCCTGGCTTAAGCCAAAACAGAAGCCAGACGATGCCTTGGTGGGCCACTACCAATCGCCGAGGGATGAATCGTGGCGTAACCTGGGGCGAGAATAGTACTCCGGGTCGGCGAACCGTTCCTGGAAAATCCGCTCCCACCGCGCGTTTTCGACGCACTTCATACACCCGCCACACTGGCAACGGCGACTTCGGGACTTGTGTGGCGGCGGCTCATATACCGAGAGCGCGTCCGCGCTTTTCGGGTTTACGCGAACGGTGCGTTGCCGCGGTTCTCGCGGTGGCGCAAAGAATTGTTTGAGCGTTCCTGGATCGCAGAGTTCCATGGCTTCGCCTATGCGACATTCGGCATCGAGCAAACCCACGGTCTCCCGGGGCGCTGGCACCAATGCGCGGATGATCCGCCGAATCTCATGGCGCTTGGAATCGTCTATTGTGCCGTGGGTCGCGGTTACCACTTGAGACCCCATCCGATTATGTCGCATTCCTCGCGGGTGCTCCGTCTCTGAGTCATGGCGTTGTCCGAAATCCTTTTCTGAACGTGACAGGCTCCGTTTTCGATACGACCGATGTGGGCACTATGTCGGAATGACGATAGTATTCATGCGCATGCTAACCGCCCGCACGTCCCGGAGGGATATCTTGGGGACCAACAGCGGAGACGGGCCGGGCTGCCGTTCCATTGGCCACTGTTCAGAGAGCCGCGCATTTAGTCCTCGTGCATTAGCCTCTCTGAGCTTTTCGGCTAGAGCTACCGAGTCGTTGGAAGCAGGGTAGTAAATCTGTCTACCGGATTCAGTATAGTAAATCACTTCATAACTGGTCTTTAATATTGTGTGCATATTCGTTTTCCGTAATATCTAAAGCGCACCTTCAGCGCAACCACCGCGTATTAGTTAGCGTTGGATAACATTTACAGTGCCGCGTCTTGGCTAGAAACTCATTAAAGTCATACACAAGAGTAAGAATACTCCGTTCGTGCCGGAATTACTAGATTGCCAGAGCCTGTTATCTTGAATTGTGAGGTTCAACGGCCGGCTGGTTCGGCCGTATCCGATGTTCTCGCCGCCCCCTATTGGCCTGATGAGCCTCCTCGAGTTCCCGGATGGTCTGAAGGATACAGTCGGGACAGGCATGCGAAAGCGCGTCGGCGTGGCAAGTGGCTCCGCGGCTTCGGTCTGGCAGGGAGCGCCGTGCGGGCGCATCGATCTGCGCCACCTCGAGCGATGGGCCAATGAGGCGCACGCCCAGCTTCCGGCAGATGAGTGTAAATGAGAGTTACCGGGGGACGAGGACGCATTTCCGACCGTAGCGAGCAATCCGGAGACCGGCGAGCCGTTGTGGTTCGGCAAGGAACGGAAGAAGGAAACGCTGGACGACTCCGTCAGAACGCACTTGAGGAGCGGCCAGCGCAGACGCATCAAGGCGGCCCGCAACTGAGTCCGAGGTTCTCAGGCGGCAAAGATCATGCGCTACGGAGCCGCATGCCCGTCGCGAGTCCTGACCGCTCGCGGGCTAAGCTCGCCATCCTCGAAAGCCTACGACTTCCTTGCGAGTTGTTCCTTCAAAACCGGTCGACATGGCCGAGTCTTTCGATAGTTTGCTCTGCAAGGAATTTCGTGGTGTTTTTATACTAATAGGTATAGTATAAGGGTATTATCCTATAGGGAATGTCCGTAGCCTGGAGAAAGTCGCTACTGACGGGCGTTTCCTCCTATATATTTGTATTAGTTATTACACTCTAGCGAAGTATTAGCCGGAGTAGATTGGCCCCGAACTCGGGGATTCGTATCTGGGGTTTCTCTAATGTGCGAACAAGGCCCCCGGCGCCTCAAACACCCGTATGAACGGACACCGTGGCGGAGCGCAATCTTACTGCGACCTGCGGAAGTTGAACACCTCGCATCTAATCCTCGATTCCCTTGGCGCTCCCGTTCTCCCAGAAATCGTCGGGGATTTCCTCACGCCGCCGGGTACTTCTTCCCTTCTTCCGCTGTGTATGAAAAGAATGGCGACTACGCCTTCGGAATGGGCAGCGCAATCTTGTGCTGTTCTTTCGATAAGGCCTCTCGCCGGTTGTGCGACGTCGCGGAGAATCGTCAGGCCCTCGATTGCGGGAAATGGCTGTGGCATGACTCCTCTTGGAACGGCGTCACTCGTTTGGCGATTGAATCGCATACCGGTCTGGTTTGCGATCATGAGGCTCCCATATCATGACAAGCCTCTGCATTAACGTCTTGGTCATTAAGATTAAGGACAGCGCTGGCGACGCGCGTTTGGTTGAGGAAACCCTAAAGGGGGACTCGGACCCAGCTTATCGCGTGAAGTGCGTGGACCGTCTCTCTATCGGGCTTGGCCAATTGGCCGATGGCGGCGTGGACGTGGTCCTGCTGGACCTTGGGCTTCCCGACAGCCAGGGTCTGGCTGCGCTGGCGCTAATTCGTGTCTTGGCGCCGGCCATGCCGGTGGTGGTGCTGAGCAGCACCGACGATGAGCAGTTTGCGGTCGAAGCGGTGCAGGCGGGCGCGCAAGATTACCTGGTGAAAGGCCATGCCGAGCGCCGTCTCCTTACCCGGTCCTTGCGCTATTCCATCCAGCGCAAGCGGGCCGACGAAGCGCTTCGGGAAAGCGAGGAGCGCTTGCGGCTGGCGGTGACAGCGGCCAATGAAGCCATCTGGGAATATAAACCGGTAATCGGCTTTACGCGCTGGAATTCGACATATCAGGGGACATCCGGCAAGCCGGAAACCAGGTTCTGCCCCGAAGTGTGGGTCGGGGGCATCCATTCAGAGGACCGCGAACGGGTGTCGAGGAGCTTTTTCGAGGCGCTGGATGGACGGGCCCTCTCATGGAGTGCGGAATACAGGTTTCGGCGGCCCGATGGCGAATGGTCCCATATCCGCGACCGGGCCGTAATCGCCCGCGATAACTTGGGGAAGGCTACTCGGGCTGTGGGAGCGATGCTCGACGTCACCGACCTCAAGCACACCGCTGAAGCGCTTCAGGAGTCCAATCTGAGGCTTCATCAGCTCTCTAGAGACCTGCTGCGAGCACAGGATTTCGAGAGGCGGAGAATCGCGCGAGAACTCCACGACAGTACGGCGCAGCTCCTGGCCGCCCTGAGCATCAGTCTCAGCCGTCTGAAGGAACCCGGCCTGGGAGCGGCGCGCCGAAGGCAGGCGCTCTCCGAGTCTAGCGAGTTAGCGGCTGCTTGCTCCGCCGAGATTCGAACCGTCACCTGTCTCTTGCATCCGCCCCTTCTCGACGAAGTCGGGCTAGTGAGCGCATTGCACTCCTACGCCCAGGGTTTCAACCAGCGGACCGGGATCCAGGTGGAGATCAAGATCCAGCCCGATTTCGGGAGGCTCAGGAGCGAGCTGGAAGCCGCTCTTTTCCGAATTGTCCAGGAAGGACTTGCGAACGTTCACAAGCATTCGGGCAGCCCATTGGCAGTGATCCGGCTGGATCGGGATCCACACGAAGTGCGGTTGGTATTGCAGGACCGGGGCCACGGCCTTCCCAAACCTCTGCCCCGCCAGGCAACGGGATTCGTCCGCTTCGGCATAGGCATCGTGGGTATGCGTGAGCGCGCGGAGCAACTCGGCGGACGGCTGGAAGTGCTTTCAAGCGATATAGGAGCAAGGTTGACCGTAACTTTGCCTTTGGTTCACTCCAATGAAGAAAACGCGAATATTGTTGGTCGATGATCATCAGGTGGTAAGGCGCGGTGTCGCCGGACTTATAGGGGACTCCAACCAGGGTTGGGAGGTGTGCGGCGAAGCATCCACAGGCCGCGAAGCCCTGGCTGCAGCCTCCAGTCTCAAGCCCGACATCGTTGTGATGGACATTTCCATGCCCGATATGAACGGACTGGAGGCCACGCGCGAACTTCTGAAACAAGACCCTGGCATTGAGGTCTTGATTCTGTCAATGCATGAATCGGACCAGATGGTACACGATGTGCTGAGCGCGGGCGCACGGGGCTACATTCTCAAACGAGATGCGGGAAACGACCTTCTGGCGGCTCTGGAAGCACTCCGCCAGCATAAGATCTTCTTCGCCTCCGGGGTGTCTGAGGTGATGCTAGGCGGGTATCTCGGCCGAGACGCCGCTGAAGCGCCCGCGGACGCGCCTTCCAGCCGGATCAGTCCACGGGAGCGGCAAATCGTCAAACTCGTGGCTGAGGCCAAGTGCAACAAAGAGGTCGCCACCATTCTTCAGATCAGTGTCAAGACCGTGGAATCCCATAGAGCCCACATCATGGAGAAGCTCGGTCTTCATTCCGTCACCGAACTCGTCCGCTATGCCATTCGCAATAACATCGTGGAGTGCTGACCGGATTTCAAACAATGACACCGGATAGTTGGTGTGCCTCTTCCAGCCCCCGGATCAGCGCCAGCCCGCCTGCCACAACCCCTATGGCCCAGGCGGGCGGAGTGTGAGCGCTAGTTCGGGAGCAGCCCGGCGCAGGCTACCCGGTAGAGTGCCAGGGCCACTAGGATGGCGGCTCCCAACCCGCCGCATCTGCATCCACTCACGATGAGGCCGGCGCAATAGACTGCACCGGCTCCATATTCATTCCGCATGGCCCTACCTCATGCGGCCTGCGGTCCTCGACATCCCGGGATGGGTCGGGCCGTCGCCCGTTGGTAGCGTTCCAACGCTCGGATCAGTGACTGAACGATCTTCCGGCGCCGGTACAGGGCCGATATCTGGATCTCGGGATTGTTTCGTTGAAGTTCAATTAGCACGGGTTCGTTTCCCTCCACGAATAGAGTTTGCATCGGACGAGGTGCTTGGCGGTATCCCAACAAACCCCGATTTCATGGAGTGCGCGGCAGTAGTCTCCCTCACGATCCGCGAGAACCCTGACAAGGCGACTGCGCTGGAACAGGCCAACCTCGGAGCCACCCATGCCGAAGCTGGGGCGCCGATGGCCGAAGGCTGGGCATTCCAGGACCTGTCCGCGAGTGCATGCGCCACCATCATGGTGTCCCGGACAGCGCTTGACTCCCGCTGTCCTATCCCCGACGCCGTGAATCGTTTCGCCCCACCGGGCTTTTTGTTCGTGACAAATCGTCGATCAGTATGATTTCGCCTGCCATGACCTATCCGCCTTTCGTAGTGTGAGCGCGGATACGATGGCCGGCGTCGTTTTACGATTCAACCCCCACCTCGTTTTCAGGCGTTATCTCCGTTCGATTTCTGATTCCAGGGACGGCGCCCGGCGCTCTTGAGCCGAGTCCATTCGTAAGATCGATTGTGTTTTCGATAGCGGCAAGCAATTCCGCAGTCCGGATCGGCTTGGTCACATAATAATCCATGCCGGCGGCCAGGCATCGTTCCTGGTCCCCTTTCATGGCATGCGCCGTCATCGCGATGATGGGTGTGTGGCGGCCTTCACTCCGTTCGTTGTCGCGAATTGCGCGTGTTGCCTGAAAGCCGTCCATCAGTGGCATCTCTACGTCCATGAATACAAGATCGAAATGTTCCCGCTCAACGGCCTCCACCGCTGCGCGGCCATCGCTTACCACGGTGACCGAGTAGCCCTGCTTTTCAAGCAGCCGCAGGGCAACCGTCTGGTTGACCGGATTATCCTCGGCCAGCAGCGTCCGTCCGGACACCGCTGGGCGTGGAGACTTCGGTCGCTCCACGAGGGGTTCAGGGCTCGCGTCGAGAGGCTTCCGCAGGGCGGCGAACATCTTGGCGAGAAGCTCGGATTGGCGAATCGGCTTGACCAGGTATCCTGAAATTTCGAATTTCTCGCACCGCGCGGCATCGTCTTGCTGGCCGGCCGACGTCAGCATCATAATCGTGGCCCCAGCCAGATCCGTGTTCGCCTGAATCCGCTCGGCGAGAGAGAATCCGTCAATGTCCGGCATTTGGCCGTCGAGCAGAATGAGAGGAAAGGGGTGGCCCGCCAGGTTGGCGCTTTCCAGCGCCAACAGAGCTGAGCGTCCGCCTTCCACGGCAATCGGCGCCATCCCCCACCGGCTCAGCATGCCGTGCAGTACCCGCCGGTTGGTGAAGTTGTCGTCGACAATCAGCACCGGCAGGTTGCGGAGTTTGTCGAGCGCTAAAGGGATCGGCGACTGGCTTGGCTGGCGGTTCACTTCAAGACAAACCGTGAAGTAAAACGTACTCGACTTGCCCTGGCTCTCGACCCAAATTCGTCCGCCCATCATTTCGGTGAGCCGTGCACAAATGGTCAATCCCAACCCCGTGCCGCCGTATTTCCGGGTGGTGGACCCGTCGGCCTGCGAGAACGCCTCAAAGATCTTTCCCTGCTTGTCGAGGGGGATTCCGACGCCGGTATCCTTTACCGAGAATCGCAAGCGGATCTGTCCATCGACTTGTTCCTCACGCTCGACCGTGACGAAGATCTCCCCGCACTCGGTGAACTTGATGGCATTTCCGACCAGATTGACCAACACCTGACGCAGACGCCCCGGATCGCCGATCAGCGAATCCGGCACATCCGGCTGCACATCGTAGATAAGCTCAAGCCCCTTTTGATGCGCGCGAAATCCTAGGGACCTCATGGTTTCGCCGAGGCTCTCGCGCAGGTCAAAGGGGAGCACTTCAAACTCCAACTTTCCCGCCTCAATCTTCGAGAAATCCAGAACGTCATTGATGACGGAGAGTAAGGATTCAGCCGAGAGTTTGACCAAACCAAGGCTGTCACGCTGGTCCTGTGAAAGATCGGTGTCGAGCACTAGCTCGGTCATACCCAGGATACCGTTCATGGGGGTACGGATCTCATGGCTCATGGTGGCCAGAAATGTACTCTTCGCCTGGCTGCCGGCCTCGGCGGCCTCTTTCGCCCGCATGAGTTCTTCTTCGGCTTGTTTGCGCGCGATGAACTGACCGATCTGAGTGCCGAGTGAGCCAAACATCGAGGACAGGGCGTCAAGCCGGATGCATGCATCCGCGCCGAACAGTTCTACGACGCCCGTGACCGAGTCTCTAAAGAAGATCGGGAACGCGACTGCTCCTCCGCCGGACCGGGCCGGATCGTTGAGAAGCTCTTGCCCGATGGTCCCGGTGACAGCGCATTCCGAATGGCCGCTGGCCGGTACGCGACCCGCGAGGCCGCTCCCCAGCGGAAGCCGGGTCCCCACCTTCGCCGGTCGGAACATGCCGGCTTCGCATTCAGGGTTACACCACCGGCCTATGCAGCTTACGGCAATCGCTTCGTTATCGGCGATCCAGACCGCTGCCCCTTGCCAATCCAGCTCGGTGCAGAGCGTTTGCAGTATCTTGGCAATCGTTTCGTCCAGCGGTGCGCTCCCTGCGAGCAGGCGCGTGACCTTGTGCTCAGCGCGCTGCCGTTGTTCGAAGCTCTTAGGTTCGCTAAGATCGCGCAAGTAGGCGGTGATGAGCGCGGCGCCCGCGTGACTGACTCGGCTAATAGATAGCTCCGCTGGAAATTCCACTCCGTCAGCCTTGCGTGCTTTGATTTCAACGCGCCTTCTAAGCCATAGTTCCTCATCACTTCCCAGGCAGAGACTCATTTCCTCGGTTGCCGGGATAAGCGATTGGGGGACGGACACGAGCTGGGAGAACTCGACGCCCAAGGCCTCGGCGCGGCTGTAGCCGAAGGTCTGTTCGGCGG
>Ga0182018_10000564_pt1 | contig 47225 bp, 48 predicted proteins | sample 812P2MmetaG_FD_120490 | JGI IMG/M metagenome (GOLD analysis project Ga0182018, IMG submission 120490) | Permafrost microbial communities from Stordalen Mire, Sweden - 812P2M metaG | ecosystem: Environmental > Terrestrial > Soil > Wetlands > Permafrost | place: Sweden: Stordalen | collected... | reverse complement strand
TTCCACCTGAGGAGACCGATCAAACTATGTCGAGTTCAACCGCTGCCGATGTTGCCTGGAACCCAACAAACACATCAATCGCACGCGCTGCTCTGCATAGTTTGGTCCTATGCATAGGGGTCGGTAAGTGACATCAAAACTGACCCACTGCCCAGGGGTCCGATGGTGGTTCCCCGGGTCAGGCCCGAGGACATGGATCAGGTCGTGGTGTAGCCGCTGGCCGCGATTTCGCCGATGACGACGCTGGAGCCGTTCTTTGCCCGGACCCAGAGACAGACGGTCCCAATCGAGGCGGAGGCGCCGCCGCCGAGATACTGCACCATCATCCCGGAGTAGGCGGAGAACGCCGTCCAGCCGCTCGTCGGCTCGACGGTCGGCGAACTGCCCCAGGCGCCCTCGACCGTGGTGAATGTGCCCGTGACGGTGACCTGGGTAATCGGGTAGCTGTCGTGCGCGAACGAATAGGGTGTCGGCAGCGGGTTCACCACCACGAAGCCGCACGTCCAGGTTCCCGCCGTCGTGCTCGCCGTCCACGCGGATGGCGCACCGGTCGAAGCGTTCCAGGCCCGCATCTGGATATCGTAGGACGTGCCGGCCGCGAGCCCGGTAATGACCGCCCCGCTGCTGACCGAGGCCACCGTGGTCCAGTTCCCGGCGCCGTGCACGCTCCACCGCAGGTCGTATGTGGTCGCCGCGTCGTGCGTGCCGTCGATCGCCGAGCCAGTGAACGTGACGGCCAGTTTCGATGTGGTGCCGTCGACCGGCGCGGTGACCGCCGTAATGGTGGGCGGGTTGGGCGCCGCGACATCGGTGGTGAGGGTGGTTGTCGCTCCGGCGACGTTGGTGCCGATGGCGTTGATCGCGTCGACCAGGAAGCCGTACAGCGCCGAATGCGACAGGCCGGAGATCGTGGCGCTCAGGCCGGTGATGCCGGATTGCGCGACCGTCCAGGCCCCGGTGCTGTTCGCCCGGTAGCTGACCGTGTAGCTCGCGGCCGGGCCATGCAGGGGATCCGTCGTGGGAGCTGTCCACGACAGGTTGACCGCGCTGTAGGCTGGCGATCCCGCGGCGGCGGCGAAACCGCCGGGCGCGTTCGGAACGGCGCCGATGGTTTGCGCGGAGGCGATGGCGCCCGCTCCGGGGCCGGCCGAGTTGAGCGCGAAGACCATGAAATCGTACGCCGTGAGCGGCGTCAGTCCGGTCACGGTGTAGCTGGTGCCGGTGACGTTGTTCGCCACCTGTGTCCAGCCGCCGCCGCTGACCCGGGCCAGCACGTCGTAACCCGTCACGGCGCCGGCCGGTGCTGTCCAGGCCAGATCAACCGTTGTCGCGGTGATTGTCATCCTGCGGCCAGTCCTGTCACGGGGTTGGGTGGCACGCCCCAGGGGGACGCGTACACGATCGCCATCCAGGCGGTGGCGCAGACCGGCAGCACGTTGGCGACCGCCGCATACATCTCGGCATCGGTCACCTGGCCCACCGACCAGCCTCCGATCACGTACTCCAGTCCGCCGACTCCATAGCCGCCGCCGGCCCAGCCGGTGCCCTCGTAGTACCCCATGGCGCCGGCGATCGGACTGTTCGAGCCGCGCAGCGCGATGAGGAAGAACTGGTAGGGCAACTCAAGCGAGCCGTAGCCGCCCGCCCGCCCGTAGGCGAGACCGGTGCCGGTCATGAGGGTGCCGCCCCAGCCGCCGGTGTCGGCTGGCCGGGTCGGCTCGAAGATGATTGGCGCGACCCCGTTGATGTCGGACACCGCCCGCACCGCCGCCGCCCGCGTCGCGCGTTCGCGCCAGAACTCCCGCGCCAGCCGCGCCCTCCAGGCGCTATCGGATTCCCCTTTGCGCCGGAAAATCGTGGCGGCGAAGAAGTCCTGCCCGAAGATGTCGAGCATCCAGCCGGTCATCGTGGCCAGCCGGGTCTGGGCGAGCAGCCAGGCATACAGGCCATAGACCGCGGCGAACTGCGCGCCGAAGCCTTGCAGGACCGACGAAAGCACCGGCGCCACGTCGGGAAACCATCGGGACGGCAGCACCGACCGCAGCCGGGCCACCATGTCGTTCGTGTCTCCGGTCGCCATTGGTTGACCTCTCTCAGCTTACCGTTGTCACGCCGGCCTTGATCACCTGCGCAGGGGAGGCGGCGACATCGGTGGTGAAGCCGTTGATGGTCAGGTCCGAAACATTCGTGATGGCCGGGTCGACCCAATACGCGATCACGTACAGCCGCGTGATCAGCAGGGTTCCGCCCATCGGCTGGCTGTTGATGTAAGCGTTGATCGCCGTCGCCACGAGCGGTTCCAGCAACGTCTTGGACCCCGGCGCCGCCACCGTGATGGTCAGAGCCACGGTCGCCGTGACAACCGTCGGAGCCAGCACGTTGAACGATGTCGCCACCGGCCGGTACGCATCGACCGCCATCGCGACGTTGGTGAGCACGCCGCTCGGCGGACTGCCGGAGCCGTCATCCACCGTGACGACGAAGTTGCCCGCCTGAGCCGCGCCGCCGACCGCGATGTTTTCCTGGATCGTGGCCGTCAGCCCCACCTGTACCGTGGAAATCGCATACTGGATCGCGGCGATCGTCGCCCGCGCCAGGGACGCCATGAATACCGTGAAGCGCGCCCTGAAGGCCGTGTCGCTCTCGGCGTCAACCCCGTCGGTGAACGCCAGCGCGTTGCTCACGGTATCAATGCCGGAGATCGCGGTGGCGATCAGCGAGATGTAGCCGGCCAGGGCATTGCCGCTCCCGCCGCCGACCATGGCTTGCACCGTCACGTCGCCCGATGCGTATGTCGCCGGGATCAAATATCCGTTGTTCGTGGCCGACCAGTACGGCTTGGTCGCATCGGCGATCACCAGATAGGTGGTCGCGCCATCCGCCGTCTTGACGGTGGCGCCGACCGGCACCAGCGCCGAGCTGGTCGGCGTGTAGCGCGAGAACGTCACCGTCCCGCTCGCCGCTACCGCGGGGAGGCGAATGACGCCGAACTGCGCCATCCAGGTGTCGAGATCGTTGCCAACGCAGGTGGCGGCGCGGATCTTCTGGCCGACCAGGAAGATGAGCCATTGCAGCCACAGGCACAGCGATGACACGGCCTCGCCGAGCGCCCGCAGCACGCTGCCGATCGTGAAATCCAACGCGACGGCGGCCGAGCCCTGCACCGTCGCGGCGAACCGCTCCAGCAGCACCGAGAAGGTCAGGAGCGGAAGCATGGAATTACCTCACATTATCGCTTTAACACTTTGGTTAATTTACGAGAGCGGAACGGTGAGAGGTTGCGTGGTGCCGGTGGCGGCGTCGCCGTATGCGACCTCGGCGAACACGAAGCCGGTGTTGGTGACTTTGACCTTCACCGTCGGCGGCGGGCTTTGCAGCACACCGGCCTCCTGCAGCATCTGATCGCCCGCCGCGCCGCGGATCGCGCTGGCGCTCGCCACCTGACCGACCATGGCTGGCAGGCCGGCGCCATAGCCGAGGTTCCACAGGTAGCTCAGCGGCGCCGTCATCAGGCGCCGCAGCACGCGCTGGGTGGTCACCTCCGGGGTGCCGGCGACGGCGAGGTCTCCGGTCGGGCTCCACGACAGGTCTTCGCCGAAGTAGTGGGAAATGTCCGTCATGGCACGATCACCGTTGTTCCGTTTTGTTTGATCGGGCCAACACCAACGTCCAGTTCGTTGCTGACGTTGGTGATCGGCGCCTGGATCGTGACTCCGACTGAAGCCTGCACGTTGAAACTCTCGCAGTGGACGAAGAATGTGCCAGGCGCCGTCAGTGTCGCGTTGCCGTCGCCGGAGGCGATGAGCGACGTTCCCGCCGCGTCTTTGAAGATCGCCTTGCCGCCTGCCAGCAGCTCGATGACCGCCCCGGCTTCGGACCGCAGCACGACTTCGCCGTCCGCGGCACCTGGCGGCAGCGCCTTGGCCGAGTAAATCGTTCCGATGATGACCCCGGCGTCGGCGTCGCCCTCGACCGGCGCCACCAGCACCATCGCGCCGATCGGCAGCGGCGCGTGCAGCCCCCAGCCGTTGCCGACCACCGGCGCCGTCCGTTGCAGCCAGGGGGATAACACGCCGTCCGGCTGATACTCGACTTTCGCCATGCCGGTGGCGGGATCGTAGCTGGTGACGAGACCGATGCGATTTTGCGCGAGCCGGCCCGTGGCGCGCGCCGCATGGGCCTTCGACAACTCGACCAGACCGTGCATCGGACTATCCTGTGGTGGTTGGGATCGCGCCGGCTTCGGGGATGAACGCGGGCTTCGTCCCCTGCTCGAACCGGCCTGGGCTCGGCGCGCTTGCCGCGGTTCCCTGGCTGTCGGCCAGCGCCTGCGCCTCGCGAGAGCGATTGTTGGCCAGGAACTGCATCACGAAGCCCCGACTGTCGATCGTGCGAGTGATGGTCAGCGGATAGTACGATTGGTCCGCCGGCGTCCTGGTGCCGGCCAACGACATCATCACCCGCGGCGTGAGCACCAGATCGCCGGGAGCCGAGCCGGTGATCGTTCTCTCATGGCGCATCAGTTCGTCGACGTACCGTTGCGCCAGCGTCTGCGCCTGGGCGTTGGTCAGGTTGGGTCGGACGACGGAATACTGGCGCGCGTTGGCATCGCTCGAACCGGCCTGCGCGGTCGCCAGTTCCGCCGTCTGGGAATGAAAGCTCCGCACGCTGACCTGAACCCCGCTCGCCAGAAACAGCTTGCGGTTCATGGTGAGGTTGATGGCGTTCGACTTCGGCACGCGGGTCGCCGGGTCCAGCACGCACGACACCACCCATGGCGGGGAATCCATCGCCGCGGGCGGCTGGTAGTGCAGTTCGTTCCCCTGCACGAACAGGTCGAAGCCATCCTGCCGCGCCAGCTCGACCAGGGCATCCCAGTTGTTACCGGCCCGGTTGCCGCCCTTGAGCCCGGCCTGCCCATAATCGCCATGGGCGGATTTGCCAGCCTGTGTGGTGGTCGCGGTCACCACCGGGGTCAGTCCAACCGACGTGGCGATCGCCGTGGCGACCTCGCTGGTGGTTTGGTTGGTCACGTTCACCGTGCGCTCGCTGTCGCGCAGCAGCGCCGTCAGGTCCCGTCCGTCGATGTCCACGGTGCCCTGGATCGGATCGCTCGACACATGATCGACGATGCCGGTCAGCATGGTGATCCAGGCGACCTGGCTTTCGTCGGCGCCGGCGCCAACCCAGCCCATTTGCAACAGGACGGTCACCTTGTCCTGAGCGCACCACCACTCGAAACTCCCCGGCCCGGTGGCGCTCCTGGCCGGTGCCAGCGATGCGTTGAACGTGTCGCCCGAGTAATTGTTGGTCGATGTGATGGTCATCGCCGAGCAGCCGGTGACCGGCGCCGGGGTTTGCGCCGGAGGCACCGTGAGCGACGGGTTCCTCGACGCCAGGTCGGTTTGCGCGGCGACCAGTTCCTGCTGCGCCGCCGTCAATGGCGGGGTCGGCACCGTCGATCCGCTGGCGAATACCACCCGCATTCTGGGCCGCTCGCCGCGTGGCCCGGCGAACGGATCATTGAGGCTCTTGCCCGGCGCCGTGGGCGCCAGGGGCGATGTCGTGACGCTCATGCCGCCTCCGGATTACTGATTGACGATGCCGCCGCCGGCGTCAGGGTTGCGGTCGGGAATGGTCAGGGTCAAAGACCCCGTGAAGAACGGATCCACGATGTTGCCGTTCTGTTGCGCGATCCGCACCCATTGCGTCGCATCGCCCAGATGGTCCGCGGCAATCTGAAACAGGTTGCCATCGGTGAAGGTGATCTGTTGCATCAGTGGCTCGCCCCCGCGAGGTTGGCGTTCAGGCGGGTCACATACCCGTTCGCCGCCGTCGCCTGCGCCAGATTGCCGGTGTTGGTGACCGCGCCACTGAGCCAGGTCACCGCCGATGAGGCGCTGTTGACCACGCCGGCACCGGCATTGATCGCCCTCTCGGCGAAGGGAACCGCGCCGCCGATCACGCCACCGGCGATCCCCGCCGCGCTCGCCAGTTTCGCGAACGGGCCGGTGCCACCGGTAAAGACGCTGATCACGCTCGCGGCCTGCTGGACCTTCGCCAGCACCGTCGCCGCCTGGCTGGCGGCGTCGGCCACGTTGAAGCCGACGGCGCTGCTGATGTCCCCGATGATCTGCTGGCCCAGGCTCGGACCCGGCGGCACCGGCGGCGTGTCCGCCATCACGTCGCATTTGATCCGGTAGGAAGCCCAGGCGTCGGTGATGTCGACGACATCGAACTCCGCGATCACCACCCGGAACACGCGATCGAGCCAGGTCAGCGTCAGGACATCGCCGATCTTTGCCAGCTTCGCCACCGCGGCACAGCGGGATGAAGCGGTCGGCCCCTCGAAATAACCCTTCCAATGGATCTGCGGCCAGTCGGCACCCATGCTCTGGATGACAACAACGCCGCCCGGCAGCAGATGCCGGGCGGTTTGCTGTTTGACGCCCCAGGGCATTTCGCCCGGAACCTCAACCGAGTTGGCATCGAACACGAAACTGCCCAGCGTGACGTCGTCTTTGTCGACGCCGAGCAGCTCGCCGATCAGCCCCGCCTTGCCGGCGATCGACGCGAGGCCCGAAAACGAACTGGCCATGGTGATCCTCTCAGGTGAAGCCGGGGTCGATCGCCGGGGCGGCGCGCGGATCAGGACCGGACGGCCCGTTGCCCGGTAGATCGTTGGCCCGCGCCGCCGCGCTCCCCATGAACTGGCCGACCGCCCGGCCATCAAGCATGACCGTGCCTGTCATCGTGATCGGGCGGCCCGTTTCCGCGTGCGCGACACCGATCAAACTCTCGGTGATCGACTTCGTAAGTTCGGCGAGCCACGACCCGTTCGCTCCAGGCATCGGAGCATTCGAGCCCTGCCGCTCCGGTTCCATTTCGGGCTTGTACTGATCCTTGAAGTGCAACAGGTTCGGCGGTGCGCCCTGCCGGTAGAGCGGGTGGCCACCGTGCGCTCCGGCCCCGACGGCGATGGTCGCCGCGTCGCCGCCCCAGTAGGCTTCGCGGGCGGTGTCGATGATCCCCGATCCCCCGTCCGGGCCGTTCGCCGGTTTGAACATCCATGTTCCCGCCGCCAACGCGGCGCGTGCAACCGGCTTGAGGTTCGCGCCCAGCCGCGACAGCATGTTGCTGTAGGCCGCGTTGAAACTCTCCGCGTCCATCGCGAGGCTGTCTTTTTTAAGCAGTTCGATCTGCTCATCGATGTGCGGGATTTTCTTCATCAGCGCCGCGTCGCGCACCACCTGCTGGGCTTGCGTGGTGTACAGCGACATGATCCGCCGGAACGTTTCGGTGCTGAATAACCGATACGTTTCACGGTTGATGTCAGGGGCGGACGTGATCCCCTTGGCTTCCAGGTCGGCCTTCAGCGCTTTCTGGCTCCAGGCGAAGAACCCTTCTTTCTGGATCATGTCGAGCGCGCCGTCCTGAACGGCGTCTTTGTCCAGGATGATCGGCCCGTTACGGCCCAGGGGCGGCATCAACTCTCTCCAGGGGTTGCCCGGCTTGATCAGGCCAAGATCTTGCATTTCCTCGGCGAAGTGCCGCGCCATCGACCCGCCCATGAACTGCCGCATACCTGCGGTCAGGCCGGTGCCGGTGCGCGCGCCGCCAAGATCGATCAAAGGCGCCAGGATGGAGGCGTAGCGTGCCTCCGGGTCAGTGATCATGCGCAGCGCCGGGCCAGCCTGTTTCGCCATGTTGTAAAGGTCGCGAGTTCCGACCATGCCTTGCGCGGCCTCCAATGCCCGCACGGCGGCGTCTACGCCCGCCTCAAATCTGGCCGGGTTGATGTCGTGCGTGTCTGGATCAGTCAGATCGCCGCCCAGTTCGGCCGTCTTGTAGATGCGCATCAGCGCGTCGTTGACCGGTTCATGCGTTGTGTTGGCAAGCACGACCGCGGCCCGCTCCATCTTCGGAAGAGCATACAAGGCGGCCTTGTTTGGGTTGGCGCTGCCGTCTTCACCGAACGCGGCGCGCAGGTGACGGAAGTCGGACAGCGTTTCATCGTACGTGCGCGGCAACTCGTCGGCGACCTGGTGGGCGAGGTTCTGAACCTCCATACGATCGGCTTCATCGACCCCCAGCAGCCGGAGCCGCATCATTTCGGTGTCGGCTTTCACGGATTCCTTGAACGGAGCGGTCACGATGTTGACGGCTTCATCCCATATCCCGCGGAGGATCATCAGCTTCACGCCGGCATTGACGATCCCGCCGGGCACTGCCGGTGGCGAGGGGCCGGCCGGACCTGGCGCGCCCGGATAGGGAAGCGGTGGCACCCCGGGAGGCCATTGCATTCCCGGACCCATCGTGAAGTTCGGACTGTACGGCTGCGGAACGTTCACCAAGGCGTTCCGCGGCCCGCTGCTCTGCGCCGCCCGCGGGCCTGGGCCAAGCAACGGGATTGCATTGCCGGACGGATACCCCGCCTCGTTATACCCATAGGGAGTTGGGCCATTGGGGGTCCAACCGGTGGGATTGTAAGTCAGCAGAGGCATCGGCGGTGGCCCGCTCAGCCGCAGCATTTCGCGCCCGGCTGTCGCGGCCCGTTCCATCGCCGTCGCCGTCGCCTCGGCCTGCCGCGCGACGTTCGGCATTGCGTTGTTGAGGTCGGTCGCGGCCTTGCCCATGGCGCTGGCGGCAGTGCCGACCCCGCCCATGGCCCCCATGGTCTTGGTCATGTTCGCCATCAGGCCGTTGGTCTGCCGCACGAGCTCCTGGATTTCCTTGAACTGCCCGGCGATCTTCGCGAGCGCCCCGGACACGTCGCCACCGAGAGTCATCGTCATGCCGATGCGGTATGCTTCGAGCATGGCGCGTTCTCCGTTGGATTACTTCTTCGAGGCGGTCAGCCCCGACACGTGCGCGGCGACGATGCTCAACACGACCCCGGCCGCGCCCTCGCCATGAACGAACGCCGCATGGCCGATAAACGACCTGGGCGGCATATCGACGGTGCCAAATTCCAGATCCTCGGCGACCGCGCCGATATTCACCGGCCGGCTGTCATACTCGTGCGAGACTTCTATGTCGGGCACGCCGACCCTTGCCTCACGCGCTTCGGCACACCGCTCGATGTGCCCGCCCAGAACGCCTGATCGTTTCAGTGGTTCGTCTTCCGTGTACCCCTGCAACGAACGTTCTTCGCGGGTGCGCTCGGCCAGCTCGGGCCACGCGCCGAACGGACCGGCGGCCGGCTGGTAATGCCCCAGGGATTCCTTGGCGGCGTCCTGGATCACCTTTGCCCCGTGATCCATCGCCACCGCTTCGGCGGACGGAAGCCTGGCCGCGACACGCATCAGGTGGTCAGCGAAAGCCCCTGGGCTATCGAACTCCATCATGGCTCAATCCTTTTCCTTGCGACGGCCGGCGGCCAGTCGACGACGCGATCCTTGAAACGTTTCGTGTTCCAATCAAAGGGGCGGCCGTTCAACTCGCCGCGCGCGACCCGAAAGGCCATGCGCCGCGTGGGCGACATGCCGATCGCGACATCCCACGGCACCCCGGCGTCCAGCAGCAGAAGCAATTCCCGGACGGCGGGATGCCGGCTTAGTTTTTTGCCACTTCCTCGTTGGCGTCGGCCGCGCTCTCGGACCACCGTTGGGTCAACGCGGTCATGCCCTGCCGTCCGACTTTGCCGATCAGCGCACGAAGTTCCGGCAGACTGCGCGGCAGCGGCTGAGGCACGCCATCGAACGCCGCCACCTGACAGGCGATGTTAGCGTTGCCGATCCACGTTGGATTGTGCAGCACGCGCTCGGTTTGCTGGCCGCGCGCATCGACGCCCGCTGCCTCCAACACGTCCATCATGGTCAGCATGTCGCCGGCCGGTCGCAGCGACAGCACGCGGCCATCCTTCAGGGTCAGTAGTTCCCGGCCCTGGCCATCAGTCGTCCGCCCCGTTGTCGGCGGCTGCGCGCCAGCCCCGATCTCGGTTTCCGTATTGTCCGACATTACAGTCTGCGCCTCCGGCTGGCTTGCCATGTGATCGTTTGTTTGACCGCGACGTCCTGCACCCAACTGCCCGCGTCGGTCAGTTCAAACGAAACGCTCTCGAACAGATAGGTCGAGGTCGATCCGTCGGCTTCCTCGATGTACTCGTAGATTTGCGCGCCCGGCAGGCGTTGCCCGCTGTAGTACGCTTGCTCCATCGCGCACGCGATGTCGTCCGCCGTGCTGTCCCCGCGATCGAGGGTGATGGTGCCGCCCCAGCCCTGCGGAATGGACTTCGGGATCGGCGTGTTGCTCAGTCGTTTCACCTGCAACTTGGCGACGGATTGGGTCGCGTGAAAGCCGGTGATGTGGGTTGGCTGGACCTCGCCGATGGTGTCGACGATCAGCATGATTTTGCAATCGTTGCCAGTCGAGAAGTCCAGAAGTGGGACGGGGGTCGTGCCGCTCATCGTTGCTGTCTCCGATCAGTTGCCATGGGGGAAAAAGGGTGGGGGTTACGCCGGCTGGATGGACACCTGCACGGTCTGGCCACCCTCCAGGTTGATGAGGAACTTTTCGTTGATCGCCTGGTACTGCACCTGCACGTTGGCCTGCACGTACCCCAGGCCGGTGCGCGACTGCGGATTGTTGGTCGCGTCGCACACCACGGAAAACGGCAGGCTGCCGTCGATGCTGCCGAGCAGGCCCTGATTGAGCATGTTGGTCAGGAACGAATTGAGCGTGCCCTTGATCCGCCGCAGCAGCGCCAGATTGACGGTCTCACCGACGTAAATCCCCATGCCGGCATCAAGGCTTTTGGCGAGATAGTTGGTCAGCCGCACATAGTTGTCGCCGTTGCGGCCCGGATCGCTGCTGGAGTTGTGGCCGATCCGCACGCCCCAATAGTTCCCGCCAGGCGACGGGTTGGCGATCACGTCGATACCGGCGCCGGCGAGCAGCGCGAGATCGTTGGCCGCGTAGACGCCGCCCTGGCCGGAGACGGCCTGACCGGACTTCTGCGAGCCCACGATCGAATACATCTGCTTGTTCAGGCTGGATTGCTCGGGCGACAGGTTCGCCAGCCGTCCCGCGGCGAAGCCCTGCGGCGAGACCAGCCGCGTGACGCCGTTCACGGTGTCGTTCCACCACAGCCAGTCGCCGAACATGTGCTTGACGCCGTAGCAGTCGAGCCCGGCCGCGGCCTTGGCTGTGATCGCGTTGGCGATGGTATCCCCGGCCGGCCCGACCGTGACGCAGTAGGCGCCTTCGGACAGCGCGAACGCGGCCTCCGTGCTCCATTGCGTGCTGTCGTCGACATCCGCGAGCAGGATGATCGAGCAGCCCTTTTCGCGCAGCGCGTACATCCCCTTGCGCGGGATGGCGTCCTGCCCAATCAGCACCGCACCGCTCAGTGTCGCCACGCCATCGACGCCGACTACACTGCCGGTGCCGGTGCCAAGGGTGATGATCATCGGCAGGGTCAGGCTGCTCGGCGCGACCGATGCGTTGGCGCCGGCCCCGACCGACAGTGTGACCAACTGCGACTGCGGCCGGGTCGGGCCGTTGCCGTTGTTCACCGCCGCGATGAGGTTGGTCCAGAATGCCGCGCCGGCGCCGGTCAGGTTGTCGTAAATCTCCGGCGGGATGCCGGGCCGCGCCACGCTCAGTTTGTACGACCCCGCCTTCGACCCGGTGTTGAGGGTCAGCGTGTCGCCGTTCGCCGCCGAACCGGTGTACAGCGAGGTCGCCACGAAGCCACAGTTCGACCCCGCGGTGCCGTTGAAGAACGCGGCAGCCGCGACATCGGTCCCGTCGGTCACCCGGACCAACTCGAAATTCTGGGCGCCTTGCTGGACCGCGGTGCCGACCTGGGTTCCCAGGTCATACTTGCGGGCCTGGATCGGGCCGAACAGCTTGGCATAGTCCGCCATCGTGGCGACGCTGGAAGGGATATTGACCGGTCCCCACGCGGCCGTGCCGACGGCGCCGATGGCATCCGTGGGCACGCCGTTCAGGGTCAGGTTTTGCGGCGGGACGATCTGCACATAAACGTCCGGCACCAGCAGCGCCGTGGTGTTCACGGCGCCCGCTTGGACGATCGGCATTTGGTTCTCCTACAGGATGGTTGTGGTGGCCGATGCGTCGGCCTCGACTGCCAGGTGGACAAGCACTCCGAACAGCATCGGCGGGGCAAACCGGGTAACGGTGGTGTAGTACTGGACGTTGTAAGTCACGTCGCGCCGCCACAAAGCGGCTTTACTTGGCACGTCGTCGTTTCTCGTCCCGGTCCACAGCATCCATGCCGCCTGGTCGGGCAGCGGCAGCCATCGCAGATCCGCCAGTTCCTGATCTACGAACTTGCAGATGGCGTCTCGGGCCTGCCACGACGGCGCCCAACAGGTCAGTTTGAAACTCTCGGTCTGCTGACGCGCGCGCCTGATGGTGCCGCCGAAGGTCATGACGCGCGTCACGATCGGCGCCGTGGTGCCGAACGTCAGCATCACCGTTCCATCGGGGAGCGGGGTAATGATCGCCGTATCGCCGGTAGTGATCGGCACCCCGGCCAGATTGAGGATGGCACCGCCGGTATCCGTCGTCAGGTTGCCTTCTCCGGCGATCTGGGAGGCGAGCCCGGCCGCGATCGACAGCAGCGTGTCACCCGGCTGCACTGGCCAGACATACCCTTGGCCGTCGATCAGCAGCCCGACCAGAGTTTGCGGGCTCGGCACCCCGGACAGGATCACCGCGTTGCCGGAGACCGTGGCGAAGATCGTTGGGGGCGGCGCGGGGATCGTCTTGTCTTCGTCCATTGTACCGGTGGCCAGGCGCCCCATGCCGGTGCCCTTGAAGATCGAAACATGGGCGATGCCCGCTTTGAGGTCGGGGTCGAGTTGCTGCGCCGTCGGCCAGCCGCGGTAGACGCGCACCGGCATCCCAGCCGCCGAATTCAGGGGCATCAGGGAGCCATAGGCGCTCGCCATGGTCCAACCGCCCGCCGCCGCGTCGTCATAGGCGCCGATGCCTTGCACGCCGCTCGGGAACAGCACGCGCCCGACCAGCCCGGCGAGGGCGATTTCCACATCGCTGCTGTCGGCCATCTCATGCGGTCTCCAGGATCGCCGTGCAGCGGTAGCCAAGGCTGGTCAGCTCAACCATGCTCAGGATCAGGCGGCGATCTTCCGCGCCGTCGTTGTAGGTAACGATCATGTCGTTGCGGAGGATTGTGCCGGGGATCGGCGGTAACAGCAGTTCTTCCCAGGGCAGTTTGACATCGCCAGGCAGCTTGGCGTCGCCGACCTCGCCGCGTGGCCCTTTGATCAGTGCCGCCGGCCAGCCGGTCGCCACGACAGGCTCATCCGACCGGTCGTCGCCGCCGTAGCCGGGGTTATATCCGACGGTCAGCATGATCGCCGGCTTCGTGATGGTGACGACGGCGTTGCACAGCACCAGCCGCACCGGGCTGAAATCGTCCAATGTCGTCACGAAATACGTGTCGCCGTCCGGTTGCACCAGGTAATCGCCGATCTGGATCCCGGTGATGTCGAGCCCGGCGTACCAGCCCTCCGGCTTCTGCCGCTGGCGCGGCGTGATGTTGGATAGGTTGGAACTGGTGTTGATCAGCGCCTGTTTCGGACCAAGCAGATTGCCCGGCGCCATCGGGTTCGTCGGCCCGGAGGGGCGGTACCACTGGCAGACGCTGCCAGCCGCCGCCGCCGCGTGGGCATAGCCCTTATTAACCCGGGCCTGGATCGACACCTGATCAACCATCGCTACCTCCGGACATGATGTTTGCGAATCCGCGCCGTTCCCGCGTCCGAATGGGCGGGCGACAGGTGTTGCAGCCAGGACAATGGCTTGGAAGACGTTCGTCCGAGGGAGTTCAACCGCGACAACCAGGGAATACTTCGGAGCCGCATGTAGGACCGTCCCCGCCCCGAAGCTGGCGCGCGTCGTGTGAGGCGGTCGCCTCGACGGAGGTAAGCTAAGCTCGGCTGCTTGGAGCTTCACTCATGGCAAAGGACGGTGCCATGCGCTAGAATTGTGATTGGCTGCCCACTCTTATCGGGGGGCTTCGAATTGTCCGGGGGATCTGCTTGGCAATGAACACGCTGATACAGGCTGCGGCAATGGTGATGTAATTAGTGCTACGACCGATCAGCCGGACGACAGGATTTCCCATTCGGTCAAGCCAAAGGGGCTGACAGGCAAATGAGTGGCGGCGATGACACAGCAAACGATAAGGGCCGAGTAAGTCAGCGGCCGGCTGGACGACTAGCACTCAGCCGCAGCGTCGAGGCTGGGAGCGTGCGGCAAAATTTCGGTCTCGGGCGGTCCAAGGTCGTCCAGGTGGAGGTACGCAGGAAGCGCACTGGCGCCCCGGCGGGAACGACAACCTCGTCACCAGAACCGGCGGCCCCACCAACTCGGGCCATGACCGCGGCTGAACTGGCGGCGCGGCAACGGGCACTTGTTGAGCAGCAGCGCGACTCCAGGAAGCGTGACGCCGAACGCCGCGAACAGGAGAAGACCTCCATCCTGGAAGCAGCAGCGGAAGCACGCCGACAAGCGGAGGAGGAACAACGCCGGCACGCTGCCGAGGAACGGAGAAAGATCGAAGCGAAGGCCAGGACGGTTACCCACATCAGGCGGCTTTCGGGGGTCAGTCAGGAGCCCGTTGGAGCTCGATGGGTCGAACGCGCCGAAAGGATTGCGATGGACCCTGCCGGCGATCTTTCGGACGCGGAGGCGGCGGCGGAGCCGCTCATGCAACAGCTGCATGCTGCTGTTGTAAGAAATGCCAAGCAGTTCCTGCCCCTCGCCATTCGGCTGGACAATTCGACAGGTTGGCAGGGCATTTCGGCTGCTGCCAAAGCATTTGTCGAAAACGTAGATTGTGACGTGGCGAGTCTGCACCTCAAACTTGGCTTTATCTACGAAGCTGCGCTCGCGCTTGGCTCCTTTATTGAACAAGACAATCGCCTCCAGCTGGAGAAAGACGCTTCCGCGAGTCCTCTCGATCCAGATGTGCGTCGATCCCTCAGTCATCTCATCCGAAACGCCGCACCGTGGCTGCGTGGATTTCCGACGGTGACCGCTCTTGATGATGCCGCAGGAGCATTTCTCACAAAGAGTGAGTTACTCGCACCTTCGTCAGAAGTGTTGGCCGCCGCGAAGTCTATAGATTTGATCTCCGCGGAAGATGCCGTGCGGGTGGCCGTGTTGATGGGCGCAGCCGAGCGCGGGGAATTTCAAGGACAAAAGGCCAAAACCCGAGTCGTCGGATCGACAAGAAATCTCCTGCTCGCAGGGGTAAGAATTGTGGCTGCATTTTATGTAGCCGCAGCCGCATCTGATTTTTCGACCAAGTCGGTATTTGTAAAACGTGTTGGTGATTTTATCTCAGAGACAACGATGCCGATTGAGAAACTGATAATTGATTTGCCAAGTGATATCAGATTCGCATTCGCAACTTTAATTGAGCAACTCAAGATTAATCCCCCAGCGGGAAGCAGTCCACAACTTCCTCTCGACGAACCTGATACGGCGATTCCCAGTCGGCATGGAGGTTCAGGCGTTTCAAAGGATATCGATGTTGATCTGGAGGCCGCACGCCTCATTCTCAACGGGGAGGCTCCGCCAATATCGTGGCGACCGTTCGTACGGCAGCTAAATTTATCCGGGAGGAAAAATTTCGAGGCAACGACGCTGCTCACTGGCTTGACTAACCTGCAAATCCTCAACCTCCGGGGTACTCGGGTCAGAGACCTCGCGCCGCTCGCCGGCCTGACCAGCCTGGAATCGGTTGACCTTGTGAACACGCGAGTAACTGATCTCGCACCGCTCGGGGGGCTGACAAATCTCCGATCACTCGATCTCAGAGGAACACCAATTGAAAACGTGACGCCGTTGGCCAAACTGACCAACCTTCAATCCCTCGATCTTAAAGGCACCCGAGTCAGAGACGTGAAACCGCTTTCTGATCTGAAACACCTCACCATCCGTGGTGTTTAGTTTCTGCTTGGCGAGCTCGGCCACGGATGCACTAAGTCCTGATGTCGCGACCAACAGGTCCATCAAACCTGCATCGAAACCGAATACGAGGACCCGCTGCCGAAATTAGGGCCTGTCGGAAGGCCAAGAAATGATGCCAGCCGCGCGCACCATCCGTTGTACAGCGCGGCTCGGTCCGTGACCTCATCCCGGTTGCGGGTCCAGACTGACGCCTTGTCGGTGTCCAGATTGGCACCGGCACCAGGGACAGCGGTCTCCAGCGTGTAAAGCGTGGCCAGATACTGCCGCACGACCTGATATTCGGCCGAGGCCAGATTATTCAGCCGGTACTCGAGCAGACCGTACGCCTGGAAGTAGCGCCAGCCCTGGAACCCGCTCGGGCCAGCGCCGTACGCCGGATAACCGCAGAAGCGTCGGATGTCGGCTTTCTCAGCATCGGTGAACGGGTCGGTCGATAGGTTGATACTGCCCGACATCGGGGCCTCCTCCGGTTAAACGACGTCGACGATCGGCGCCTTCCGCTCACGCAGCAGCGCCATTTCGCCGGGATCGGTCACGATCTGGCCCGCCTGCCAGTTGCGTTGGATGCCGCTGCCGTCTTCGATGAAGCCATGCGGGGCGATCAGTCGAATGCTCGGCGCCTTGGGCGTCGCCGCCGCCGGCCTGGTGGCGAGTTCGGCGACAAGTTTTTCGTTGGTGGCGCGCAGCGCCGCGATTTCGGCATCTTTGCCGCCAAGCCAGCCTTCGACCACAAGCACTCGGGCCTCGGCGGTCCCGGCTCGGCCCGTGAGTTCCGCGCATTGGGCCATCAGGGTCACGATCTGGTCATCCTTCGCCGCCAGCGCGGCGGTCGCCTCAAGATCGGCGGCGATCTTGGCCGCGTCGGTTTCGGACATGTAATTGTCTCCTGGGGGTTTGCCGAACAACGCCCGCGCCAAAGCGTCTGGTTGTGGTTTCAGCCTGGCGAGGGCGTTTGCCATGGCCTTACAGGCTCTCGATCATCACCGCGCGCTTGTACGCGGCGTTGGTCGCGGTCGGCAGCACGGTGGGGTTGGCGGTGGTGTCAGTCGGGACGCAGAACCCACCGGTCCAGGTCCAGGACTGGGCGATGATCTCCTGCAACCGGTCCATCGGGGCCCGGTTGGTGAAACGAACGCCTTCCTGGGTATAGACCTCGGCCAACGGGTTGTCTGTCTCGGGCGTTTCCAGTGGGAAGTCCGCTTCGATCAGCGCGCCGCCGCCAACCACGATCGCGCGGCGGACGTTCAGACCGCCGAGGTTTTGCTGCGGGGCCATCGTGGTCGGGGTGAAGCGGATCCCTAGCAGCGAAATGATCTCGCCTTCCTTGTATTCCTGGCTGCCATAGGCACCGCGGTAGAGCAGCTTGAAGTCCGCGTCGGAGAACAAGCCTTGCAGCGCCTGCGGATCGAGATAGCAGGGATATGCACCGTTGATCGCCGGCACGCCGTTCAACTGCATGTTGGTCTTCGCCTGCAGCACGTTGGCGATCATCGCCATGGTGTCGCCGGCGACCAGCGCGGCCGTCGTCGCGCGGCCGTTCGGCCGCAGGATGGATGGCGCGATGCCGGAGATCACGGCATTGCCCAGGGTGCCGTTCGCCACCAGGACGTTCGCGGCGGTGGTCAGGGTGCCGGAAATGCCCCCTGGCGCGGTCGAGATGTTGGTCCCGTCCGCGGTCGCCCCGGTGACGCTGGCCGCGACGCCGTTGACGGTCACCGCGAGGGGATGGCCGGACGAAATCGCCGTCTGCACGCCGTTGACGAAGACATACTGGAAGCCGCGGATATCATCGACTCCCAGGGTGGTCGCCGGTGCGCCCAGGGTCGCGTTGACCCGGGTGTTGCCGCCCATGTAGGCGCCGAACAGCGCGTTCGCCGCCAGCACGTCCATGGTGCGCCCGACCTGTTCGCCAAGCTGGCGGGCATTTATCATGAACTGATTGAGAATGCCGACCTTTTGGCTGACCAGGTTGAGATCGACGGTATCGCCGTACTTGTTCACCGTCAGGGTGTACTGCTCGACACCGGGCACCGAAGACGTCAGGCCGTTGTCGAAGTTGGTGTTGGTGGACGGTGCCAGCGGCGTGGTGGCCACCGGGCGCAGGCCGGTCCGGGTCTTGGTCAGAGTTTCGCCGACGCCGACCGGGAACGGCTCTTTGTCGGCGATCTGCCGGTATGCCGTGGTCGCCGTCAGGGATTCATAGAAAGCGTGCTCCAGGAAGCCTTGCTGGATGATCGGCTGGAGCACCGCGGGAAAGTTTTGAATGCCCATGGGGCGTTCCTTTCATGTGATTGTTTGATGCCCCTGGCCACCTGGACCTGGTAGGCGTGCGCCAGCCCAACATGCGGGGAGCATGCCGTCCGCACCCGTCGCGTTGGTGACGGCTCCGCCCTTGGCGGGCGAAGCGTTGGCGGCGGCTCCGCGCTTAACGCGCGAAGCGCATCAGCTGGGCCGGCGCGGCATCAGAAGCGGGTGACGCCCAGACCCTTCAAAGCGGCCTTGCGTTCGTCCGCCGTCATGTCTTTCGCCGCCTTTGGACCTGGATCGCCAGGTTTGGGCGGGGTCGCGGTACTCGATGTGCTCGTGCCCGCCGCGGCGAACAGCCATGGTTTTGCGACTTTGGCTTCCTCGAAGAATTTGTCGGGGATCTTCACTTCGCCGTCGTCGCCGATCGTGACTTTTGACGTGTCGAGCAATTTCAGCCCATCCAGATCGATCATCCCGGCTTTGATGGCCTCTGCCTTCAATTCGGCCCGGATGATCCGTTCATTCGCGGCCGTCTGGGCCGCGGTGACCTTCGCATCGGCTTCGGTTTTCGCCGCGGCAATCGCGTCGTCGGCATCCTTCTTCGCCTTGGCGGTCTCCGCCTTGGCCGCTGTCGCGGTTTCCTCGGCGGTTTTGGCCCGTGTTCGGTGGCCCGCGCTTTCCTCGCGAAGTTCGGTCACATACTCTCGTGAAAACGTTTCCGGCCCCGGTCTCGGCGTGGGCGCCGGGGTTGGCGTCAGTGCGGGCGCTGGCTTTGGAGTAAGGGGCGGATCGCTGCCGCCTCCGTCGTCAGCCGCACGCGGAATTTCGTTCGCAGACACGCCGCGAATGAACATCGTCGAATCCTTCAGTTGTCCCCCGGGTCAAGTGCCCAAGGGCATGGGTTGTGGGCACCTCGGCACAGAGGTTTTGAAAGGTCGCCGGGGCGTTCTTCCCGGCCGCCTGAAGCAACAACCGCCCGTGTTTGGTCAGGAGGGTCACCCTGCTTCGGAAAGACCGCTGTGGGCGGGTTCGCGACAATCTGCTTGCGGGCGCGAATCCTTTAAAACCGGCCATTATGCTCATGGAGGAGGAGGTCGAATAATTGGTGTATCTTTGATAATAGGTTGATTTGCCGCCCTTACCCGAATAGCGGATAAAGCAAAGAATTCATTCGAATCTCCCTCAAAATTCATGGCAAAACTAAATTCTTTGGGTTCCGTGTTCTTCAAATTAGAGTTCAAGCGCGGCTGAAACTTCCAAATTAGTGAATGCTCCACATGATCAATAATTTCTCCTCGCAGCTCGGCTGGAGAAATCCACTCTACAGGAACTCGTTCTCCTTGTGAGGTCGATATGGCAATGACAGCAAAGGATATATACTTGTCAAAATGCCTATGTCTGGGGCTAAGCAATTTTAACAGCACGCTGTGCCCCCCTTTGAATCTATTTGTGGCCGACGCGGCTTGCCCGACATACACTATTCGTCTGAGCTTCTTGCCGATTAGTGTGATAATATAAATTGGCGTTGCGACCTCGTCGGTAGCAGGAAACGAAGAGAGATTATTCGATGCGATATCACCGAATCGATTCCTGTTTGAATTTAAATATTGGTCGACGTCGTGCTGGATATCGGCTGCCCTGTGTATTGGCACGGTCCCTAGAATGGAGACATAGCACCCCACTATGTCGGCCTCATCGATATGGACTCCAGACGCTGTAGTGCGCTCTCCGAATATCCTGACCCAAAATCGCGTTACAGGCTCCAGCATGTGGTGTCCTTCGGTCAGGTCTCGGCGGGTCGTAGCAACGTAGCAAGCGGGTTGAGAGTATCGTTAGAGGAATGATGGAGATGGCCGACGGGTTCATCCAAATCGGCTGAAAGCCCAATGTGACGAGCCTTGTTCCGAGGATAAGCGAGATTCTGCGGAACGACCATCTCAGCGCTCCATCCGGACTGACGGCGCCGATCAGTCGTTGCCTTTGCCGCCGTTGCCCTTCGGGCCGTTCGGCTTCGGGGTGGCTTGGGGGATCGCCAACCCGCTCGGGGCCAGCGCCTCACCCGCCAGGATGGCCTTCTGGTCAGCCTGGATTTCGGTCAGTTCGGTCTCCACGTTTTCGACGGAAACTGTCTCGGCAACCATCGCGATGGCTGTCTTCTGGCTGATCGCGCCGGCCGCGCGCCATGTCGCCACGGCATTGGCCTGCGAAACCATGTCATCCCCGGTCGGCTTGAACCACGGCCCCCACCGCAGGGTGATTTCGGTCTTTTCCTGGATCGGCGCCACCGCCTCGCCCTTCACGGTCAGTTCCATGGTCCGCGAAACTCTCGCGACCATGTTGACCAGGGCCAGCAGCGCCCCCTCGCCGTAACTCTCGCGCAGGTGGCTCGCCAGCCAGACCAGAGGCTGGTGCATGAGTTCGAGCGCCCGGCCGGACTGCGCCGCCGACAGCTTGTCCGCCAGGGTCCGGTTGCCGTGGACCGCCTCCAGGGCGAGTTCGCGAAGAAACCGGACGTATTCGAGCACCGCGCCGCTCGCCGTGCCGCTGATCTCCAGCAGCTTGGCGTCGCCTTCCTTCGAGGTGACAATCGCCTCGGCCGGGGACCGAACGAAGGTGCTTTGCTCGGCGAAAGCGGGTTCTTTGATCAGCAGCGTCGGGTCAGACGAGTATTTCAGCCCTCGGCCGGCCTGGGAAAGCTGATAGTCGATCTCGATCATGTTCTCGATCGCCGCCTTGAACGTGCAGGCGCCGTCGTTCGGATCGTCGGTCGAGGATTCCCCCGGCAGGTTGCGGATCCAGACCCATGGCACGAAGCCCAGGGCATGGGTGACAGTGCGGTCGGGGTCCTCGACCGGGATTTGCACGGCGCCCGTGATCTCGGCGACCACCGGCCAGGGCAGGTACCAGATTTCCCGTTGATCGTCCCAGACCCGTTGAAACCAGTACCACGTATTGTCGTCGGAAACCGAGTATCCGTTGGCACGCAGCACGTCGCGGTGAACTTTATACTTCTCGGTGATCCTGGCCAGAGTATCTGGCGCATCAAGGCGCCAGCACGGCGTCAGAAACTTCGTGTCGAATACTTTGAAGAACAGCCGTTTGCTCAACACCCGCAACTGGATGGCCACGGACCCGACCGAGCCGCGGATCGCGGCGTCGGCCATGATGTCCTCGACGTGGGCTTCCTTTAGCAGCGTGCGCAGCGCATTGCGTTGATCGTGGTCTTCGCACTCGATCGTGGGGAACTGGCCTTCGCCGAACAGCAGCGACACACTGTCCTGCACCACAACGCGGCACAGGTTGTATCGCACCGACGGGCGCCGCTTGCGCAGCGGGATATATTCGCCGCCGTGCTCCCGCTCTTCGTGGAATTCCTTGGTCAGAACGTCGTAAATCCGGCCTTTGAGCACCCTGTCGAGCAGATCGATCTCGTGCACGCGGGGCGGAAAGTCCTTATCCGGCTGGATGAGGTCCGTGATCGTTTTGTACATGCGCGCGCCTCACTTTCCCTTTGCAGGCGCGCACCGCATCAAGCAACGCCATGTAATCGATGATGGCCTGGGTTTCCGCCGCGACCGGCGGGCTCCCCGGGTAGGGATTGCCTTCGAGGCATGTTCCCTTGGTGATCGGCCCCCACGTTACCGGATGGCCGGCTGGATATGGCGGGCGATCGGGGTCTTCTGCCTCGACTTCTTCCGGCTCGGGCAGCACGGCGCCGATCGCGTCACCGCGCTGGATCACGGTCCACCGCGTCACACTACCTAACGCCGCAGTGATCGCGTCCCAGGATGCGCACTCGCCGCGCTTCTGGAGGATCATTGCATCCTCAGCCTCAGTCCAGACCTTCTTCGCCCAGCGCGCCATCGCTGCCTCCCCTGTCGTTTGTTATGGTGACTACCATAATTCATATTTTCTGAATCGGTCAAGCGATCATCGCGCCCCGTACGGGACATTCATGCTGCGGGCGGGCTTCGCCGCGACCACCAGCATGTTGAAGGCACGGGACAACGCATCGACCTGATCGTCGAAGCGGCCGGCCGGAAAATTCCTCAGTTCCTCGACGAAGGCCGTGTTCCACGGCGCCCCCACCATCAACAGGTTGCCGACGTTGCACTGGGAGGCCACCGGCCCAGCCCGAGTCGTCTTCGACCCGGTCTCCGTCGATGACTTCACGGTGAAGCCCGCCAACAGCGAGGTCTTGTGCGCAACGTCCGACTTGCCGGCCGCGCCGGGGTCTTGCGGCAGGCCAATCTCGACCGCCCGGCCATCTTCAGCCGCGGTGTCCAGGATCAGCTTGTTCACGACCTCGGGACCGCCGCGGACCCGCTTCACGTCCAGCACCACCGTCCGGCCGTCCGACAGCCGGCCAAGCAACACGCCCACCGTCCAGTCAGGATCGGCTTTCTTCTTCGCGCCGGCGCCAACCAGGGTGCCTTCCTCGGTCGCCGCCAAATCCCAGGCCCGCACCTTGCGGACCACGACCGGCGTTCCGGCGGGAACGACGATCTTGCCGACCAGGAACAAGGCGCCCTCGGCCGGCGCGGGCCGCTGCTGATACAGCGAGGCCCACTTGCGGGGGTCCAGCTTCGCGTCGGCCACCATCTTCTCGGTGAACCATTCGGGCCACAGCCGCTCGCCGATCTCCCGGCCCAGAGGATCGTCCGCGTCCTCGGCCTCCATCGGCAGCCGCAGCACCCGCCAGTCGTCGCGCTCGCGATCGAGGATCTGCCCGCCCAGGTCGGCCTCGTGCCAGCGGGTCATCACGATGATGATCCGCCCCTGCGGCTTCAGGCGGGTCAGGAAGTCGTTGTCGTACCACTCCATCATCGCCGCCCGCTCGATCGGGCTGTCCGCCTGCTGGCGACCCTTCACCGGGTCATCAATGATGGCCAGATCGGCGCGCCGCCCGGTGATCGCACCACCGACGCCCGCCGCCTTGTACTCGCCACCGTTCGATGTCCCCCAACTCTCGGCCGCCTCGCCGACCAGACTGATGCCCAGAGTCGAACCATGTTCCGTGATCCGGCCCATCGCCCGCCGCGAGAAGTATTCGGCGTGCCCTGACGTGTGCGAGGTCGCGATCACCGACTGCGATGCCGTCTTCGCCATGAACCACGGCGGAAACAGATCGGACACATAGGTCGATTTCGCCGACCCCGGCGGCATCTCCACGAACAGCCGCTGGCATTCGCCGCTCGCCACGTCCTCCAACGCCCCGATCAGCAACCGATGGTGCGCCGCCGGTCGTTGCTTGGCTGCGCTCAGTGCCAGCAGGCACCAGTCCTCCAGGTGACCCCGCACCCGCGCGTCGATGTCGCCCTCAAGCTCGACCAGTTCCTCACCGGTCAGCGAACCCATGAACTGCCGCCGGGTGTCCTCGGGCAGACGTAGGAACTGGGCCGCGATGTCCCCGGCCTCCGACGCTCGACCGTTCAACCGCGACAAGGCGCCAACTCCACGTAATTTCCGAAATCAGCGCCGCCGCGCTCACGCACGATCCGGGATCACAGTCGCGCTGCCGTCGGGCATTTCATTGCGCGAGGTTTCAGAAAACCCAGCATTTGCTGGAAAATTGTTTTTGCAGAATTCTACAGGTCACACCGGAGAGAGGGCTGCATTCCGGCCCGATCGGCATACAAAAGGGCATACCGCCCCCGGGTCCACCCGATCCCCTGCCCAAATGACGCAGTGCGCAGGGGTCGAAAACCCCAGGTTTTCCGCCATTTTCGCCGGTTTTCGGGACACGGTGCACGCTATTTGCCGACATCTGGGCCGCTGAGAGCTGCCAGTTTCCCCAGGATACGCTCCCGCACCGCTTGAACCTGCACAGGTCCCCCATCTGGGCCAGTCAGCACCGTTGTCTTACGCCAGGCGGACGGCCGGCGCCTGGCCAGCAACGCCAGCAACAATTCATCCGAGTACTTGGTTTCCTCGCCAACCTGCCGACCCGCCTGATATACGGGTCGTTTCGTCCCCAGCGTGGCGCGTTTGGTGACCAAATCCTCTAACTTGTCTGTCCCCTCCTCGAAAGCGTGGTCCCATGCAGCTGAGAATGCCGCATCCTGGGCTTTCCATTGCAACATGGTGCCATAGGCAATCCCCGCCGCGCGCGCCGCTTCCGCGGGTGACAGAGCGCTCGCCAGGGTTTCCACGACCTTTGCCTTGGCTGCCACCTGGCGCGCCAGCACCGCTTCCCGCCGCTTCTGTGCAGCGCTCTTGACCGGCTGACTCAGGCGCGCGCGCGAGGCCGATAAACGCGCGACCGATCGCGCGGCCCGTTTCCCCTTGCCCAGTACCACTGTCATCCACGCCCCCATGCTCAAAATACATGCGATTGTCGGTCGGATTTCCGTCGATTGTTCTTGTTCTTTTCGGGTAATGGTCGTAAGTTACACACAGATCAGAGAGACAAGGCGCTCAGGCGCTTCTCTGATCCAGGCCATGGCGCTGTGCTTTGGTCTCACTCGCTGGAGTGTTTGGTTATGAACGAAATCTCGTACATGGGCGTTGATCTTGAGGATGGTTCCGACCAATCCTCGCACGCGCTTACCGTTGTCGAACCTCATGTTGGGGTCGAACAAGTTTCCCCTATCTCGTACCAGTCCGTTTCGCTGGCCTGGCTGAAAGCCGCTCTGGTTTCCGCCAGCAACGATCCGAAAATCCCCGCTCTGTGTGGCGTGCGATTGGAGCGCAACGGCGAAAGCGCTCGCATGATCTCCGCCAATGGTTCAACCGTCATGGTCGGCCAGTGGACCAATCGTGGCACCGATGAGGGCCGTTGCTCCATCGCGCCATGGATGGACGATGGCGTGACACTTCCCGCCGATGGCCTGGCGCGCCGCCTCGCCGTTATCGAGGCTGATGTCGCGCAAGAGGACCGCGCGACCTACCGTGTGGACATTGGCTACAGCGCTTTGTCGCCGCATGTTTTCCTAGAAAGCGCCGACCGCAACGTGTCGTTCCGCCTGTCACCCGTGCCAGAGCGCTTCCCTGACATCACCCGCAACGTTCTCGACTATTTGGGGCCGGTGCTGGCAGGGGACTGCGAGCCATGCGACAGCATGGAAACCCAAACCTACACGCCAGGGGTACTCAAAAAGGTTGCCGACGTGGCGCGCGCGATTGGTGCGACTGGTACCAGTTTCTTCCAGGGTAAGGGTTCCCCCAGTGTCGCGACGTTCCCCAATGCGCCAGGCGTTTTCGTGGTCATGGTTCCGTGCGAGCCGATAGGGGCTGGCCATGTTCCGCACGCCACTGCCGTTGCCATTGGCACGCATAGTATGGGGCTTGCCATCGCGCAAACCAGGTCGAACCTCACCCGCACCGTCAAATGGTTGGAAGCCGACCCAACAAACGACAAGGCGCAGGTCTGGCGCGAAAAAATCTCCGTCTACCAGGCTCGCATTGCTGAGGCTGAGGGACATATCGCGATTGAAGCCCCCGCCGTCGAAGAGCCGACCGCTGAGGTTCCGCCCGCGCCAGTACCTGAGGCTGAGGCTCTGAAACCCGCGCCACTGCCAGAGCCGACCGTGACAAAGGTTGCCGCTGGCGTCTCTCGCAAGGGTAAAGGCAAAGGCAAGAATACCGCCTGAACTGTCAACAATGGGGTAATGGGCTGAGGCAAAATGCCTTAGCCGTTACTTGGCCATCCGACGCTATACTTGCGTCCATTGAACGGAGTACTCCGCCATGCAACCCGGATCAGAAACCGCCGCTCCGGCCGGTTTATTCGCTGGCCCGGTCCGCAACAGTACCGACCTGATGTTGCGCGACCTGGCTGCTCACTACTGCTGGACCGTCGAGGACCTGCTTTCCGCTCTGGTCGATCTCCTCGAAACCGACCCGGGTCAATCCATGCCGGCCCATTTGTGGGGGCTCGACTTCATCGGATCGGAAACGACTGGCAAGCCCCCGCTTGGGTTTCCGTTGCCGGCCATGCCGCGCAGTTCGCTTCCCGCGTGACGTTTACCACTGCCAGGGGCTTGTTCCCCTGGCATGGGCAAGCATCCCGCTTGAACCTCCCGCGCTGTGCTGGGGGTTATACTCAGGAGAGTAACATGCACAATGTAACGCACGTCGTTAAGGGTGACATTCTCACAATCACCGTTGACATTTCCGAGAAAACGGTTGCGGCCGCCCCGCCGTCGGCGACCGGGAAAACCTGCCTGGTCGGTACCACCAGTGGCACCATGCCAATCTCTGGGCCGTGCGGGAAGCCTCTCAGTTTCTCCCTCAATGTCATGGCGAAGCACTGATCTCAGTCGCGAGGGGCCGGTGGTCCCTCGTGCTTCCTCCATTTTTGGAGCACGCCATGCCGCACGATATGTTCAGGCCGTGGGGGGCCGATGGCTCGCCCAAAGCGGTCTTACGTCGATCGCTCCCGAGGCTGTCCGGCCGGGATCGGGAAACCGCTGAATCCCTGCTCGCTTCCCGCTCCCTTTCGCCGAAGCAAACCGCTCTGGCTGCCAGCCTGACCGATCGCGCCAAGGCGCCACCAGCCCCGACCACGGATGGCCTGGGGCCGATTGTCGCCATCCTGACCGCGGCCGGTGCCAGGCTGAAATGGCCCGTGATCCGGTTCGCGGCCGGCGACATCAAATTCCGGCTGAGTCTGACCGGGCCGCAATCGCGCGATCCTGGATCGGTCAGCGTCACCAGCGACGAAAAGTCGTTCCGGGATCGCGCCTACTTCGGCCGGATCAATCCGCTCGGTACTTTCGAGCCAGGTCACAAGCACGCCCAGGCCGCGGCGGAGATTGGCGCCGCGCTGGTCGCGTTCGCCGCGGCGCCGGCCGCGCAAGCCCGCATGTATGGCCAGCGGTTCGGGCGCTGCTGTTTCTGTGGGCTGGAACTGACCGATGGGCGATCCGTCGATGCCGGTTACGGCCCGATCTGCGCCGACAAGTTCGGTCTGGCCTGGTGATCATGAAGGGATCGCACCATGTTAACCAGCAAGGTTGGTGGCGTGCCGTTGTACATTTGGCTGATCGCCGTAATCCAACCCAAAGGGAAAATTTCAATGACAGTACTTAAGACCGATATTTCATGGACCAATTCGACCTGGAACCCGACGGTCGGTTGCACCGCCATCTCGGATGGTTGCGCCTTTTGTTACGCCAAGGTCATCGTCAATCGATTCATGGACCACGCATTCGAGGACGTACAGCTTCACCCGGAGCGGATCGCGCAGGGGGCGCAGTTCCGGCCCATCAAGACGCCCGATGGCCTGGTGCCGCGGCTGGTGTTCGTCAACTCCATGTCGGACCTGATGCACGAGCAAATCCCGGACTCCTTCCGCGATCTCGTGTTCGACGCGATGGAGGCGAATACCGGGGCCGCGTTCCAGGTGCTGAGCAAGCGCCAGACCACAATGCGACGTTACATAACCGATCGGTACAGGGGGCGTGGCGTGCCGCCCAACATCTGGCTCGGGCTGACCGTCGAGGGGCCAAAGGTTCGGCAGCGCATCGACACGTTGCGGCGCATGAAAGATGACCTGGGAGACTTCTGCGCCTTCCTCTCGGTCGAGCCGCTGATCGGCAATCCGCTGTCCATGACGTTTCACGGCATGGATTGGATCCTGGTGGGAGGGGAGTCGGGATCGGGCGCGCGAGATTGCCCGGTCGAGTGGATCAGGACCGCCGTCAACCTCGGGGTCGAGGCCAGGGCCGCGGTGTGGTTCAAGCAGTTCGGCCAGTGGGCCAACAATCCACTTTACCAGGAGCGGAGCGGATTGACGCGCCTCGATCGCATCCGCAACGCGATCGCAGCCGGCGAGCAGCTTGCCCAGATCGGATTGAACAAGGCGGGGAGGCCGACCGTCACCGGTGAGCAAGGCGGTGCCACGCTGGACGGCCGCACGTGGCGCCAGTGGCCGGCGGCATTTCATCGTCACACTAAGCGCTTGCGGACTTCCGTGCTCGCCTGACGCTCCGGCGAGCGGGGCCTGCTGCCAGGGGGGCTAGACGGCCTACCTGCGCGGGCGTCCTGGCGCTTCGACCGCCGACCATCGAATTCCGCTAAGGATCGGACTTCTTCTGACATGCGGCTCCAGGTGGGAACCGAACATTCGGGAGACCCCACCAACGCCCGACGACGGAATATTTCACGTATAGCGGGTGCCACCCGGATGTCGTATTATCCCATCGGAGCAAACACCAGGGGATTGCTCCGGCCATCGCCGCAACTGGCTTGTGGATCATGTAGTTAAAGATTGGGTTGGGCATTCTCGTCGAACCTGCCCTGGCAGCGAGAGAGAGCCCACCGTGGGACGGTGAAAACTATGATCGACCGCCAAACCTGTCTTCCGCCGAAGATCTTCATTAGTCACAGTTCACATGATGCGCAAATCGCAGGACAACTGATCGATCTATTCAAGGCTGCGTTCAATCTTCCCTCCAGGGACATTCGTTGTACTAGCGTCGACGGTTCCCGGCTCCCAGGAGGGGCGTACACCGACGAGCAAATACGTAGAGAGATTTCTGGCGCAGTTGTGTTGATTGGCCTGATATCGCACAACTCAGTCAGTTCTGCCTATGTCCTGTTCGAGCTTGGCGCTCGCTGGGGCGCCGGCAAACCCCTCATTCCGGTTTTGATGCATGGTTCGAAATCGTCAATGCTTGCCGGCCCGCTGACTGGTTTTAACGCGCTCCATGCTGATAATTCAGCAGAATTGTACCAGCTCGTGCATGATATTGGCATTTTGCTCGACCTGGTTCCGGAGTCTCCCTCTGTCCTTCAAAAACAGGTGGATTTGATAATAAGGGGCTGGGGAAGAGTTGACGAAAGATTGCGAGTACTTTTGGTCGACGATGATCTAACGACCTCGAGTGGCCTGTATATTCAGATTGAGGAGCGGTTTGCCGCGCGCTATCACGTGCAACTAATTAGCGACCCAAAGGCTGCGTGTGAAATTCTCAGCGACCAAAACAATGTACGACTGTGTATAACTGACCTTGTATTCCGTAGCTATTCCGAATTGAGCGGGGTGCTTGTCGCGGAGACTGCGATCCGCAATAGTACACCTATTATCGTAGTTACAGGTCACGATATCAAAACGATGAACATCGCGGCGGCAGAACTCAAAAAGATCGGAGTTTCATCTGATCTTATCCTTTCAAAGCCTGTAACACGAAAGCAGTACGCTGCGTTCATGCGGCAGGTAGATCAAATCTTACTGAAGTGAGATCAGATTTAATGATTCCATCACCCATCAGATTACGTTTCGGTGGTTTATTGGTGATTCAACTTGCTAACTTCCGCCGGAGGATCAGCATTAGGGGCCTTCACGGGAGACTGGAACTCAATGAGCGCTTCACGTCGACCATTAAAGACATTGTGTCCGCGGGTCCTGGAAAGAAGAACGGTCGGTTATTTATTCAAGCCGACAGGTTACTTTCTGAATTGCTTAAACTCGCATCTCTAACGATAGATGACGAAGCAGAGCGAGTGCTCCTACCCGTTTTCTTGAATCGCAGTCGAGTGAACTGGAACGATGACGGCCGAATTTCTTCTTTCCTGGAATTACTGTGCGACAAGGACACCGGGCCATACTTGAGCACTAGGCGTGCGTTCCACGACCTTCGAAACACCATTTCGAACGCGGGAGGCTGGCTTCTCTCGCTTGCTGGATCGAGTGCATCGAGACATGTGCTGTCCGATATTCGTTTCGCTGAAATCGCCAAGGGCCTGTTGTCTCGCTGCGACGATATAGCTGAACATCTGCATCGGGTGGCTCGTGAGCTGCAACCTGCTGACACGATGATCTTCCGCACTTATTACAGAACCGAGGAGCATCGTGAGGCAGTAAGAATTTTACTAGAGAAGCTTGGAGAAATCGCTGAAAGGGAGCCAAAAGAGAAGTGGTTGAGTGATGAATTGGTTGATTATTCGCGTCAGTTTGATGGCGAACCGCATGTTACTCCGTTGATGGAGCTTCTGTCGCGGACCTCATATGGCAGAACCTCCATCGAACTTGTCTCGGAGCCTGCTGTTCTGAGTATGTTGTCTCTTATCTCGAACAGCACATCAAGCAAGACCTAGACCTCTCGCGTCCTGGAGGCCGCCCTCCGCCCCTTCCAACACCAGCGCGATGTGGCGAACCTTGGCGCCGCTGGCACCCTTCGCCTCCCACCGTTGCACCGGTCTCACCCGCATCCTGCGGCACACGCCATTGATGGCACGCTCGATGATTTCCGCGTGCGAGCACGCCGCGCCCGCCGGGATGCTGGTGAACCCGGCGATTTCCCGCAGCGGCGCGGTCATTCCGCCCAGGGAAAGATCGAGGTTGGAGCCGTCCGTCAGCACCAATCCGATCCGCTCGCCCGGTTTCACCTGACGGCGCGCGGCCATGATGATGGCCTGTTCCCACGGGCCGCCGAAACTATCGAGGTCGAAAATGTTAAATAGTGAAAGGTCGATGTGCCGCATCACGCGACGATTGTCCGCGACGTACGCCATGCGTTCGTCACTGAACCAATCCCGGTCGCAGCCGACGTATCCGCCGGCGTCGCGCCACACCAGCCCCCACATCTCGCCCTTGCCGGCGAAGGCGTCGAACACGCAGGCCTCGTCTGGGCCGATGGCAGTCAGCACGTTGCGGCGCAACTGCGCCTTCGCCATTCGCACGGCCGGATCGTTGCGCCGCTGCCGGCGCGTCGCGTCCAGCGTCGTGGAAAACCCTTTAGAGACGCGCCGGGCCATCGTCTGTCACGGTGCCGTTTTCCACCACGACCCCTTCGATCTCCGCCATCAACACGCGCAGCTTCTGCAACGCGGGGGCCTGAGACCGAAGGGGACCGCGTATCGAAATCCAGAAGCGGTCATCGACCGGGGTGACCGGGACCACGATGATCGAGGCCGGGTCGAACGCCTCGGTCAGCGAAGCGAGGTCGGCGTTGGAGAAGCCGATCGAGGTAATGTCGAACGCCGCCGCGTTCAGTTCGCCCAGAGCCTCGGCCAGGAGCGAGTTGTCCCAGCCCGCCAGTTCGGGCAGCCGGTTGTCGGCCAACGACAGGGCTTTGATCTGTTCCGCGCTCAGATGCGACAGATCGACGATCGGCGCCTCATCCGGGGACGGAGTCCCGTCAATATGCACGCCCTCATCTCGGAGCCCCCTCGCGGCCTCCAGCCTGCCGTTGCCGAACACCACCAGCCCGCGGGCCACGCCGATCGGCGCGTACCAACCCCACTCTCGCAGCGACTTTTTCAGCAGCGCAAGCTGGGATTCGCTGTGCGTGCGAGCGTTCTTCGGGTCGGGGTGGAGTTCGTCAATCGGTGCGAATGACACCTGAAACAGGCGCTGGGCGGTCGCCTTTGGCTTCACCTGCGGAGCCCCTCGCGTACGATTCCCTACCATACCCCTCCGATACGCACATTCCGTCCGGGATTGGAAGGGGATAGTTCAGAAAATCGGAATATTTCTCGGGCTCGGCACACCATCATGTGCAAAATAGTTGTTGCATTCCCTCGGCTTTGAGCGTAAGATACGAACAAATCAGGCGATGTGCTTGATTTGAACCGAAAGGGTTCATCACCATGCGTACCACCACAATCCTATCCGCCGCGCTGACTCTGTCGATGCTCGGCGGTGCGCCGTCGTTCGCGGCAAGCTGCATGACAGCAGACGATCTGGCCTTCAATCACACCCTCGCGCGCGCCATTCCCGACATGGGCGGCGCGACCGCCGGATGCGTCACCACCGTTGAAATTCAACGGTACATCGACGCCAGGAAGGCCGATCGCCGGGCCGCGAAGGAGCGGATCGCCGCGTTGATCGTGGCGGCCAAAACGCGTCCCTGAAACGTCCATAAATTCTGAACCAAGGCCGGAGCGTGACCCGCTCCGGCCGCAACGGAGTTTTGGACATGGATCTGTTCAAACCCTGGGCGGCGCGGGGCAACACCACCGCGCCACTCCACGCCCCGCCCAAACCTGCGGCCGCCTTCACGCCCGAGCAACTGCGCCGGCTGGAACGCCTGCACAATTGCGCCACCCTTTACGAGATCGAGATCGTACGGGGCGACGGTACCCGCGCACTGCTCTGCTACGGGCAATGGAACAAGCGCCAGATGATGGACGCGCTGTGGCGGCGCTCGGAAAGCGCTCTCGCGTTCCTGGGCGTCGAAAGTGTCTGCATCGAACGTCCCCGCGGGGCCAACAGCCTCGTTCTGGGCGATGCCGTCATTCGGCCCACCGGGCGCACCCAACGCGACGCGATCACCGCCGGCGACGAACTGCCGTACGTCGGCACCCTGCATCCCCCAGCCAAAGACCAACCCGGAGACGTGATATGACCAGCCTGCAATCCGCCATCGTGATCCGCCAGCCGATGATGTTCGGCATGGACACCGTAACCGTGGTCGAGGGCCGCGCCGCGCGTTCCTCGCCCGTCGTGCCAGCCTCTTACGCCGGCGCGTCCGAGGCCCTGGCAACCGTGCTGGTCAGCATCACGGCTTTGTCTCGGGCTGACCAGCGCGCGCTGGCAGGGGCCTTCAAGATCGCCGAGCGGGCCGCGAAGCCGCTGCGCATCACGCAATCGAAGTCCTATTCCGGGTTCGCCGATTTCATGCCCGCCTTCACCGCCGCTCGGATGCTGGCGCGCGAGGCGTACGGCGAGCGCTGGGATTTGTCGCCAGAAGCCAGGCTCTGCGCCCGCCTGCCAGCGTCGTGGGTCAGTTGCTCGCTGCCCTGCGGCAAGACGGTGCGCAGCCCGCGCGACGTGGCCTTCCCCAGGGCGCGGTTCTGGCCGGGCGAAGTGCTGCCCAATGGCCCGGAATACGTCGAACTCGGCGCGCTGGAGCCCAACGACGACGTGCACGAATGGCACATGAAGCGGGCCGCGCCTGACTGGTATGCCCGGCTGCATCCGGAATACGCCGAACGTGACCACGAACCGGTGAAGGACGAGTTCGAGATGGAGCCTTCGCCCGACGGCGAGATGGATACCTCTGACCTGGAGACGGTGTGATGCCCTTCGTTTCGATTTTTGGCCCACCCTGCCCCGAGACCAGCCTCGCGCCGATCCCGGCGCCCGCGCCCGCCACGCGGGCCGCTCGCGTCAGGCCGGCGGAGGCGGAAATAAATCCTCGCCGCGCTGGCCCAGTACAACGGCACCGATCATTATATCAGGCACTTCACCAATCGGCTGATCTTCACCGACGGCATCGACGTCATGCGGGAGATGTGTGACGCATACTGGCTGGTCGATCTTGTCGCCAGTTACCAGGGCCGCGCGCCGCTGCTCGACCAACCATTCCAGGTCTGGACGCTGGAGCGGGCGCCGGACTGGACGGAGACACATCAGGCATGGGTCGCGACCGCCGACGACGGCAACTTCGAGAGTCCGCCGCTGATCACGCAACAGATCGAGTACTCCGACTTCCCATTGTCGCAGGGGATCAAGCTGTACGTTGAAGACGGGGGCCCGGACGTCGGCATGGTCCTGATGCTGCCGGGGGAACGCTGAGCCATGTGCGAACCCCGCATCTTCTGTGGCGTATTCCCGGCCGGCTTCGTTTGGGCCGACCGGAAACCGCCCCACCCGGACGGCGATTACAAGCGCCTTGCCTTCCTGCCGTTCGACACGCTCACGCTGGCGGTCGAGCCCGAATGTCCGCCCGATCTGAGGGCCGTGATCGAGCCCGACGCCGCCCGCCTCCAGGCCCGGCGCGGCGAGCAATACCAGGTCACGACCGCCGGCCAGACCGTCACGCTCGGCTACACGCTGAAACCAGGACACTGACAATGACCGAATACCCATCGTACGACTACGTGGTTGAGATCGACGCGCCCGGCCCGGCCACCCCGTGCAAGTGCGACGATTGCGGCTGGGCTGGGCCATTCTCGGCCCTGCGCGAGATCGAGAGTTGCAGCCTGACGCCGGGCGATCCCAGCCCGGCTGGGCGCTGCCCGGAGTGCGAAACCCTCGCTTACGTCGCCAGGCCCGGCACCACGATCGAGACCATGACGCTCGAAGACTTCAACGCCGATGTGAGCGATGCGCTGGACCACCTGGAAGCGGGCCGGACCGGAAACGCCATCACGGTGCTCAAAGGCATGGCGGACTGGATCCGCGAACGCCTGCCAACGGGGTAACGGACCATGTCCGTCATCTGGACCGGCAAAGGCGAGGCCATGGACGCGATTGGCCTCGCCGTGGCGTGCTACCTGTGCGGCGCTGAGGCCGGGCAGCCGTGCACCACCCGCGTCTTCCCGCTGACGCTGGGGTTGAAAACCCACATCCAGCGCCACGACCTGGCCAAGGCGTTCGGCTTTGTCCTGACCGATGCGCCGCCCCCGCCGAGGCCCACCCCCGCTCCGGCTCGCGCCGCACGGGAGCCCGACCTGTTCGCTTGATTTATCGAAAGAAATTCCTCAATGACGTGCTATATTTTCCGCCCAAAACCCAGTCAGGCCCGCGATGAACGCCCCGGTGAACTACATGACGCCCGAGGAACTGGCCACGTGCTGCGCGGACCTGTCCTGGGGTGCGACCGCCCTCTCTCGCGCCAGCGGGATCAGAGAGCACACCGTCAACCGATGGTTCTCGGGCGAGCGGCGCGTGCCACCGCCGATCGCCGATCACATCCGGCTGCTCGCCGCGTTGCACCGGGCCAACCCGTTTCCCAAAGACCTCGGGCCAGGAGCGCGTCATGAGCAAGCGATCGACCGGAGTGGTGACCCCGGCGGGGTTCATCACGCTGCGGGAGGCGTGCGGCCTGACACAGCATGAGACCGGGCTTTACCTGCACTGCACGCTGCGCGCCGTCCAGAACTGGGAAGGCGGAACGCGAAGCATCCCGGACGCCGCCGCCCGCGCGCTGCTGGACCTGGACGCGCTGATCCGGGAACAGGTCTCGGCGATCGTCCTGCCGCTGTCCGAGAAGAACGTGACCGTCACGGTGCCGCTGATCCGCTACCGGACCGACGAAGCCTATGCCGGATCAGACCACGCGGAGTCACGGATGCCCCGGCTAGCGTATCACGCCATGATCGGGCGGGCGATGGACGCCATCATCCGGCTCGGCCACGAATATCGGGTGGACTGGGCGAACGACACCAGTCAGGCTGCGGAGGCCTAATCTCCGTCACGCGACTGGCCCCACCGGAAATTTCAGAACCGATCCAAACCGGGCGTCTGTTGCCCGTACACGAACACCATTCCGTCTTCCCAATGTAACGAAAATGGGGTTTACTATTTTCGACATCAACTCACAATTTTGTCGTTCGTCCAGAAAATGCGCCGCTGACACGCCGATGTCATCACTCATCTCCAGCAAATCCCGCTCGTGAAAAGCAAGAGATGGTCGTGGGTCCGCTTTCGTCAGGCTGTTCCGGCGCTTGCATGCTCTGCCCCAAGCGTCCCGTGTCATCTGGTTCCTCTCTCGCCTAAATCGTGTAGCCATGAGACGCTGTTCGCCCCGACCATCGCGCGCCGATATCTGCGGCGACGCCGCGTGACATTTGGTCAATTATTGCGATTTTCGCGTTAGTCGCCCTGATAGTCGAATAGTAGCCACCGGGTAGCCACCGGGTACCATTGACGTGCGATAGTTTTGCTGCAATAATGTTCTCTCCCGCCGGCCAAGGAACGCCCATCATGGGCCTCACAATCGCTGACAACCACCCAGTACCTTTCACGAATGAGCGTGACAGCGATCCGCCATTCCTGAATCTAGTCGCTGGCGCCGAGATATTGCGGCGCGCGGGTCTGATCGCGGCCAAACCGGCCCCGGTCCTCATCGAGGGAGAGACCGGAACAGGCAAGACAGTGCTGGCCAGATGGATCCATCAGCATTCGCCGCGCGCGACTGGCCCGCTCGTAAAACGCGGATGTGGCGAGATCGACACCGGAACGGGTCCCTCGGCGCTTTTTGGCCATGTTCGAGGAGCGTTCACCGGCGCGCTTGCCGCTCGTGTCGGAATGCTGGAACAGGCAAGTGGCGGAACGCTGATCCTCGACGATGTGGACTATCTGTCCTTGGAAATACAGGCCGCGCTACTCCGGTTCCTCGACGATGGCCGGTTCACGCCGCTAGGCGAGGTTCAGGAGCGTGCCGCCGATGTTCGGATCGTGGCGACGTCGAACAAGGACCTCGACAAGCTCGCGGCCTCTGGACGGTTCTTGCCGGACTTGCGTGCCAGGCTGCGTCAATGGCGTCTACGCCTGACGCCGTTGCGGCGTTCCCCTGATGCGATCCGCAGCCTGGCGGCATACTTTTTGCAATTAGAGGCAGTGGAGGGCGGGCAGGCTTTGTTTCGCCAGGATGCACTCGATCTGCTGATCAGTTTCGATTGGCCGGAGAACATTCGCCAACTGCGTGCCGTGGTCGCAAACGCTGCGCTTCGGGTCTCCCCACGGCATGCCGTACTCGGGATTGACGACATCCTTGAGGCCATTGAAGAGGTTTGCCCGGAGCTTACTTTGACCAGCGGTAGCAACGCGATGACCGTCGAGGCTGCGGCGGAAGAACGGGGACTCGCCGCACTGCGCCTGACAGGCTTCAACATAGCGAAGGCAGCCCGGATCTTGCACTGCTCGCGTCCCACGCTTTACCGCATGATCGAAAGGCGGAACTGGCGCCCCTGAAGTAAGGGGCCGAACCAGGCACGGCGCCCTGACGGCAGGCGGCGTCGGCGTTTCTGTAACATCATGGATCATGTCCGCTGAACGGACACAATCCCGTTATGAGAACGAGCCATAATCCGTTGATTCGGTGACTTCCTGCTTTTGGCATTCGGTTTGCACCAAGTGTTCCGAATGTGAGGGAAGTGATGCGATTCCAGCGGATCACAATTGGTTTCATAGTCCCGGCGCTGCTGCTGGCTGGGATGTTGTTGCTGCCCAGGATCGTGATGGCACAGAGTCGTACGACACCGATGGATTTGCACATCTATCTACAGGAGAGCGGATTTTTCAGTAAGCTGAAGCAACCAAGCGACGTACCAAGGTCCGCTGGCGAAGCGCTGTTGGCGATGCTGGGGAACCTGCCTCTGGTCGCCGGCGACACCCTCCGGATCGTCACCTTCTCGGGCGACATATCCAAGAAGATGGATTCACGCATCAGCGCGGCTGATCAACGCGACGCCGTCATCAACGAGGCCGCTGGCAATATCAAGACCTGGGTTGAAAAGCCCATTGACAAGACACTCACCTTTCATGACCGGGTGCTGACGGATATCGCGGGTCTGCTGCGCGATCAGTCGCCGGCGGACACGGCGCCCCGCATCCGGCTGTTCATTATCGTTTCGGATATGGTAGACAATTTCAAAGATCCGCGCGACGCCATGGAAATGCGATCGGTCACACAACAAAACTTTCGCGCCAAAATCGCCGGGAGCACGGAAACGGCCCAGATCAACGCGTTCTGGCTCTCCCATTTTGGCGAAGGGTTCCCGAAATCCGCCATTGTCTTGCTGCGGCAGACCCAGGCAAGCAGCGTGCCGCCTCCCGCCGGAGCATTGAAGGACATTTATGACAAGCTCCTCGGGGGCGATCTCAAGAATTGGGGTGTCGTCGACGTGCCCATTGGGCCTGGCGGTACGGCGACGCTAGCGACACAGGTTCCAGAACTAGTCAATTGGCTCGCGCGTCTGCCTGAAGCCGGATTCACTGTTGAAAGACTGGCGATCAACTACGATCAGAACGCCGGTGGTTGGGGCCTGGAACTTGGCATTCGGGCGATCGCGAGCGGACCAGCTCGCGCCCGGCACATTGAGCAGATCTTGATTGGCCTATCGGGCGGGGGCGCCGTGCCGGTGTATAATCAGCCAACGGATCTCAATGTCGGACAGGCCCCATTCGAGAAACGCCTCTCGATAGACTACATCCGAATTCAACAACTCTGGCTAGGCAATTACCAGGGCGCTTCGAATCGGCTGTTCCTCGCGCCCAACAGAACCGAGTTGGGCAATCCCATTCTGCCTCGTCAGCTGTTCGATCCGATCGAACCTTTGGAGGTCTTTGCAGCGAAGCTCATGCCGCGCGAAACGGCCGATGTGGCGCCGGCCGGATCGAAGGCGGACTTGTTGCAGCTCTCCGTGCGGCAAACGCTGCTCACTCCCAGGCCGATTGGCTCCCTGATGCTGATCGCTGAAGGGACGGTCGGAACGTCGCCGGTACGGGATACGGCCTTGCTGGCGGTGAACCAGTTAAGACGCCTTGGCACCTCCGAATTATATGAACTGCCGCCCTCTGAGGCGGGCGACCCAAATACTCGGCGGCGCGAACTGACGTTCGTGCTGCCCGACCGGTTCCTGATCACGGCACGCGAAATTGGCGCCCGGCGAATTCAGTGGGTTCTGCGCGATCAACCCAACCCCGACGACACTGAGCATATGGCTCACGGTGTCTTTGACCTGCCGCCGAGCCGGATCGCGGTAGACAGAGCCGTGCTGGCGATCGGCAAGGACGCCACTGCGGTCATTCGGTTCCGGCGGGCCGGTAAGAATTCTAATGCTGTGCCGCCAGCACGCGTCCGGCTGTACATTAACCAAAACGACGCGCCACTAATCGAGGGTAAGACACAGAGCCAGGATGGCTTCTTGGAGGGCGTCGTGCCGCGGGTCGACCAAGATAGCGTGCCGGTCCCGCCCGAGACGGAGATCCCCATCACACCGCCCGGCCGCGATTTCGTATCGGCGGACTGGAACAGATTGGTGATTGTCCCAACCCTTTGGATGCAGTTGTTCGACCCCGGTGGCGCGCCTATGTTGCCCGAACCGGTCAAGGTTGAGGTCCCGCCCCTCGCGCGTGTCGATATCCAGCGTATTGAGCAGGGCAAGACCCCAGACCAGATCAGAATATTGCTACTGCCAACAGTCCTGCGAGGTGCACCCACCGAAATCGCCATATCGCAGCTGGCTACCCTTGCGGAGTCGTCGGGCCCAGCTTTGGGTGGTAAGGTCTGGTTGAAGGACATTCAGGTTGACCCAGGTGCTACGAGGACCGATCCGAATGAAGCGAGGCCGGCCAGGTTTTTTCATTACGTACCGGTTAAAGGAAGCGCCAATCCCACACCGGATGAATTCGAGGCCCGCCTACCGATCCCATTCGTCGAAAGCGACACGATGGAACCGGCGTCTGCGACCGGATCGCGTATCTTGGCGCTGGTCGCCCTCACCGGCGCCGAATCGGAAAGGGGACAACTAGACCTCCCCCGCGGCGCGTTGGGCGCGCGCGGTTCCGCCACTTTGATCAATGCCGAGATGTCCTTGGAACTCAAATCGTTATGGCCGCAGCTTCTGCCTTTCGCCAATCCGCACATGGTGGAGTTCGCGATCTCTGCGAATTTCGATCCCGCGATTCGCCTCTGGCCTCAAAACGATCCGCCGATGTTCGCTTGGTCGGAGGACATCGTGACAAGTGGCGGTATCCACATGCTGCAAAACAAACAGCCCGACAAAGCCCCGCCCGAGACACTTGGCAGGCTTCGCCGGTTGGTCATCGTGTCCGCGCCAAGGACCGTGGCCAATGATCTTTTCCTGGAACGACTCAAGGACGCACAACTGACCGTCAAAGCGTCCGTTCAGCATCCGTTCGCAGATCCGCAGACGCCGTTCTGGATCGAGAGCAGACAGAACATCGCCGATATCAAACGCCTGCCTCTAAAGCTGAATTTCCTTTTCGGAGTTTTGGCGATTGTCTCACTCTTTCCCGCTCTGACGCTGGTCCGGCATGGCGGAACAATCTGGGGAACGATATCCCACGACAACAGACGAGCAAAGCGACGCCTCAAGTGGCTCGGGTCCCAGGGGTTGGCCGGTTCACGGGCGCGCACTGCATGGCTATCGTTGATCAATGAGTGGTTCACCGTTCTCACTCTGATCATCGCCATGATCCAGGTTGGCATCGCGATCAGCGATTACTTCAGCGATCAAGACCTTTCAGCACAGTACCTGCAAATTTCGACCTTCATTTTCCTGCTTGCCTGTGCCGTACATGCTCGACGCTTCCTGCTCGGACCGATACGGCCGGAAGGTGCGCCTGATGATCGCGTCAGCGTTGATCATGAAGCGTTCGATCAGAGATGGACATGGTTCCGCCAGACCGTTGCCACGTTGCTGGTGATCTGGTTCGTATTGATCCTCTTTCTGTGGGCCCTGTTTGGCCATTCGATCGCCTGGGAACGGTGGTTACCGTTTAGCAGTCAGGTCATGATGGTCTTGGGGGCCTGACATGGCAAGATCCGCATCCGGAACGATAGAGCAGCCGACTAAGCCGGTCGAGCGCGCGCCTGCCCTTATCATCGGGCTAGGTGGAACCGGCGTCAACGTGCTGCGGCTGATCGAGGCAATCGCCCAGGCCGGTTCCGACCCGGGCCTCACCCAGGATCGCGACGGAAACCGCTTGCTACTGTTTGGCGTGGACACCGAACGCGAGTCCAACACCGCCAGCGACATCGACCTGACAACCATCCTTGAGATTGATCGTTCAGCCGGCCAGGGGCGCTTGCTTCGGCCAGGGCCTCTGCCTGTGCTTGACAGCTTCTTTCCGCTCGAGGCCGCCCAAATCGCCGCGACGGTCGAGCGCCTGGAACAGGACAACACCAAGCGAAGGCATGGCGGGGGTTCGCTACCTGACGGCGAAACGATAGGCCATCCGGCCATCGACGCTTGGTACCCGTGGCGCGAGACAGATGACGGAGCTGGTATCAGCGACAAGCAAACCAGCACGGGTGGAGGCGCGCAACAATACCGTCCGCTTGGACGCGTCGCGCTGTTCCGGTCGCTTTCCGATTTCATTCCGAGACTGGAAGGAGAGCTGCAGCAACTGACGAAAGACGATCCTCGGGTCGTGATCGTATCGTCGTTGGCCGGTGGCACCGGCGCTGGGATTTTCTGGGATGTGGCGTTGCTTGTCCGCATGACCCTGCCGCGCTGTCCTGTACACGGCTTTTTCGTGCTGCCGGACACGCATCGCGGCGCGACGCCGTCCGAGCGCATCGCGCCAAATGCTTACGCCGCCCTCATGGAACTGGCCGCCTGGACCAACTGGGCCGACCGAACTTGCTTGAACCAGGTGAATTACCCTGGCAAAGGGGAATATCGGGCAACGGCCAATGGATCGCCGGTATTCGATGACGTATTCGTGCAAGCTGCAGTGGGCGTGGGCGCTGATGGGGCTGACAATGCTGTGCAGCGATCAATTGCGGCCACATGTTATGTCACCGCAGTAAATCTCTTGGCGTGGCTGCGTCTTGATATCCGGCACGCCGCGCGGTACGTGCCGCAGAACGCGGCGAGTCCCTCGCATCGCGGCGAGAGCCAGGAACGCCGGCGCCATGTGTTCGGTGCCATCGGCGCGCGTGCCTTCCCCTTCATTCCGGCAGATTACATCAGGCGATTCGTCGCGTTGCGAATGCTAAGGATGTTGGCAGATTCGATTGACGAATCGAACCTGGACGGCAGCGGCATAGATTTTGAGCTTCCCTGCTCCAGCGAAGGCGGTGAGCAGACGGCGCCGAAGATGCCCGGCTGGCTCATCGGAGTACTAAGCAACGAATTCTTCGCTGATCACGTGATGCTCAGCGAGGTGCATTCGGGAGCGCAGCAGTACGAGCCGGCGGGCATCGCACGGACGGTGGAGGTTTTGACGCAGGCCGCGAACTCTATTGGCCCGGACATCTGGATCACGCGAAGCGATGTCATTCAACATCCGATAAAGCTGGCGGCTGAGTGTAAACTACCTGCGCCTCCCGGCGTGAACGCCACCCCCGGACCTGATGGGCCACTTGTGGGGCTCATACGCGGACTGGTGGCGCGAGCCCTGACGGCGGACAAACAGGACCGTACCGACCATGCTGCGGCCATTCTGGATCGCATCGCCGGCCCCCCCACGGTCGTATTCGCACCCGCCTATGCGTCTGCACTGGACCGGGCGCGCCAACGCGTCGATGACGGCGAGGTTCTCGGCCCGACTATGGCCAGGACACTTCGATCACTCCCGCTGCCCGGCGATCCGGTAGTACCGGTGACCGATACTCCCATTGTCGACATTCCCGTCCCGCTCGCGAAACTGGCCTCGATCTACGATGGCGGCACGAGTGGATTTTTCCCAAAGCTCTTTGGCACCGCCTTCGGCGGCGCTGCCGATCTGCAACCACACTATTCGAAGCTGCTCGTTGAGCTCGCGGGCATATTACGGACCCGGTATACAAAAGACCGTCAGAGGATTCTTGACCTGCTGGCGACATGGCCCGCAGCTGATACGCTACGGCTTCGCGAGGTCTTGCTGGTCCAGGCACGCGAACTCGTTGCGCGAGACGATAAGAATCGGGCGCACCTCGCCGAATTGCGTCAGTCCTTGCTCGACCGTGAGCGTGCCCTGTTGGCTCGTGTCGCAGCGCGCTTTAGTACGGCGGATGACCCAGCCGTTATCACCGGCCCGGTTTTCCGCGCCATCGTCGACTGCCTGAGGTACCGGCTCAGTCGCCCAGGACAGTTGGCGAGGGAGGTGCGCGTGCGCGAAACGCATCCCGCCCTTGCGCTCCTTCATAAGGAGATGAAGGCCCTCACCGGGCGGGCCGCCCAATCAGATTGGGACCATGTCCTGGAAAGGATCGCAGAGCCGCCGGTGGACGACAAACCATCCCTCGACGTCGAAATTGCGGACCTGTTCGTGCTCCAGTTTCCACTGCGGCACGCCGCGCTTGTTCGGCTTGTTCGCTTGGGCGGCGTCGCGAACGCGACGGAAACACTGGAACGGCTCTGTGACGCCTTCATCGATATCGTGTTGCACGACTTACCCACCGAGGCATCCGTGATCCAGGTCCGCATCGGCGGCACGGAACCCATCGATCAGACGCTCAGAGCCATTCGCAGCAACGTGTTCGCTCCGGGTTACGTGGAAAGCAATTTACCCATCAAACAGCCCGTGCTGGCGGTGCCAAAAGAACTGGCTGGCGACGCAAAGGACCCGGGTGTTCGTGCGGCGTGGCGAATGCTTCGATCACGGACCAGAACAATCTTCGGTAAGGATCCCGCCGACGCGGGCGCATCGGACATCCCGCTGGTATTCCTCGAGGACCTGTATCACCCCGCTGTGGACATCGCGCAGATACGCGACCTGCATCTCCGCTACATGGACGTCCCTCGGGATGAGCGCCGGTTGCTGCACGTGCATCGCGACGCCGCCGACCTGCTGCCGTCGCTGGTGCACGCGCTGCATACTGGCGATCCCGTCCTTTGCGGCAACCCGGGATGCGACGCTGATCTCAGGATTGAAAGTCACTCACGACTGTTCTGCCCAAAATGCGAACGGCCGATCCGCAGCCGCTGTGGCAATGTTGATTGCACCGCCGATGACGTCGATACACGGCTGCGCCGAGTCCTTGGATCGGCTCCTCCAGAGTCCGTGACGTCCTGCCCCGCCTGCCACGGTCCCCTCAAAACGTCCTTTTGGCATTGCGACGTGCCGTCACACGCCGCCGTGCCGATCCATATGGATGAAGAATTTTGTCCCCAGTGCGTCGTGGAAGAGAGCTGCGGCGAACGCCGTCAGGCCAACATGTCCCGTCGTCCCCGGGATGACGATACACGCTGCCCAGGATGCGCGACGCCGGCCGAGAAGCGGGCCAACGCGATACCTGCGGGCCTCATGCGATTTTATCGGGACGGGGTCGGAGGCGAATCAAACCCAACTTTCAACAAGCTGATCGCGAAGCCCCGGCGCAATCCCTTCGTCTGCGAAGGCGAAGATCCTAAACGGCACTTCATATTCCCGACCTGCCCCGAGGGTTGTGACGACCCTCCCCGGCGTCATCATCTGCGACGGGGCCCATCTATTACTGGACAACCGGGCCATTTCCAATGCGGCCGTCACCCGGACCTAGCTTTTCATGAATGCGACAAGTGTAGGTACCCGTTGCATCTGGACACGGCACGTCTGTCCGAACCGACAGAATGTCCGCGTTGTCTGACCCTGTTGCAATATTGCGCAACCTGTTCGGACCGCGACGATCGCCTGTTTCCGCCGACTTCGAAGGGAAATCCCGGCGAGAGCATATGTCCTCGATGCGACAATCCGATGCAACAGTTCCCGCCGGTGCGAGATCTGAGCCATGCGGAGCTGGCATCTCACGGTTTTTGCGGGAACCTGTTTGGATGCCATGCCGGGGCTGCTCCCTGGAACCGGCAGGCCCGGGGATCGGCATTGATTTGCGAAGCGTGCTTTCAGGAGCCGCGCCAAGCACTGCATTCAGCTCAAATGCTCGCCAGCTTGGTTTATGCGTGTCCGATATGTTCTATTCTGATCGGGTTGCCCCATACGGTCGCCCGGACCGCATCGACCGAGGCTACTAACGAGGAACACAACGACGTGGTCCCGTTGGTGTCCTCCCACCAAATCAGACTGCCAGAAGCCGAACTCGCCGGGCCGATCGTCACTCTCAAACTGACCGAGTTGAAGCCGTCACCTGATGCCGCGAAACCGTATAAAGCGCGGTTTGAGGCCAAGTCGCCGATCGGTGGGAGCGATCAGATTTGTCCAATCTGTTCCTTCAATAGGTTGGCCATATATGAATATATCGCCGACGATCACAGAGCACCGCGCAGTATCTCGGTTGAAACCTTGATCTCGTTGCTTTCGCTTCTACAGACAAGCGTTTCTCCGGGGTTGATTCGTGACTCCTTGTTTCGTGACCGTAGTATTACGTCAATCCAGGCTTTCAATTTGGTCATGGATCAAATGCGACTGTTACGGGACGAAAACACACCATCTGGCCAAGCGCTTTCCAACAGACTTCAGGCAGTCACTCAAGCTTTCCGTGGCTGGCAAGACAGTTTTGATGAAAAACTGCCGCGCATCGCCGAAGTACGGACCAGAGATCGGTGATTATTGAGGCCGGCCGTGCATTAGGCCGCCCCGAACGGGGGCTTTGGGCAGAAACCGGCCCCGATCCGGTGGTAAACAGAATTCGCCAGTCTGTTTTTCTTCCTGGCGCATGAACATAGATTATGGTGACATAATGCCCCCATCGGAACCTCGGCACAGCTGAAATGTTAAAGCCGTTCCTTATGATCATCATAGGTTACCAATGGGTGGTTGGGACCGTTCTCCGCCATCGACCTTGGGAGCAGGATTGCTTTCCACGCATTTGCACACGTTCAAACCGACCCGCTACCAACATTTGAACCCGTTTGACTCTCGCGCCACAGGCATATGGCGAGTCGGATCGGGTCTACCCGCTGCCCTGCCCACCATGCCCGCTCGTTACCACGGGAATGCAGGCTGTCTCGAAATCCCGCTCGGTGGTGCGCCCGGCACAGCGGGACCGTCCACTGATCCCCGGCTTTCAGGCCACGCGCTTTGGGCTGCACGTACGTCAGGTGGTGCGGCTCGACCCGGTTGCCTCTGCATCCTGGGATGCAGCACGGCAGCGCCCGCACACGCGCCAGATGCCAGGGCATCCACTCCCGGACCGGCCCGGAGCACATCATGGCAAATCGTCCGTCGGCGACCACCGCCAATCCGGATGATTAAGCCGAGTGACGATCCGATCCAGCCCGTTCGCATGGCGCCGCATGAGGGTGTCTTTGTTGAGGCCGATCCGGTCCTCCAGCTTGCGCCACGACCAAATGTACCGATCGGTCAGCGGATTAACCATCAACCGGAGCCACACCAGTCTTCTGGTTTGTTTCGCGTTGCCGAGCAGCGCGATCCAGTCGAGCGCCGCGTCCATCTCGGAAATCGCCTGCGCCGTCGGCGTCGCCGGCCGCCCGTCGTCGCCCTCGATCTTCTCGGCCAGGTCCTCGACCGACCGGACGATTTCAGGCCACGCGACCCTGTACCGGGACGGCATGGTGCCGGTCGCCGGCAGCGCGATCAGCGTGCCGCCTGCCGCTTCCAGGTGTGCTTTGACAAACAGCCGATCGAACGGCGCGCCATCGGGCGGGGCCAGCATCATGCGGCACCTGGCGAGGTGGGCGAGCGGATGATCCGCTTCAAGGCGTCGAACCTGGTGCGTATCTCCACGGCCGGCCCCGCCACGATCTCGCAAATATCCGCGACAAACGGGAAGAATTTGATCGAGGCCAACGCCTGCCGCTGCGTTTCCAGCGTGAACGCCCCGACCTCCAGGTGGCCAACCCCGAGTTGCAGCGAAGCGAGCCAGATTTCGAGGTTTTCGTCGGTTCGTGTTTTGTCGGTTGCCACGTACGCCGACGCGATGATGGGCATTACCCAGGCTCGAAGGTGCGCCAGTGGCACCGCGGCAGCGGCGTGGCGGATGATGTCGCCCACCGCCCGCGCCTCGGCCTGCACCGGCCATGGGAATGTCGGCGGCGTCCCGGTGTCAGGGTGTGGATCGGTCACGCTCTCGATCGCCTTCGACAATCCAAGCGACATGTCCGGCGCGACGAAGCGGGCCGGGATCGTCGCGGGCGGGGCTGGAATGAGCTTACGGGACATCGTGGAATTCTCCTGCGTTGGCTTCAATCGTTTCGCCGGGGTGAGGCGGTGGCTCAGGCGGCCCGCGCGAGGGCGGCCCCCGCAACATCTGGATCATGCTGTCCCGGACGCTGGGACGCGCCGCTTTCGCCGCGGGCGCCGTGCGGGACCAGGCCCGGAAGTTGCCCGCCCAGGTCCGCCAGTTCGCATCCCAGTTGGCCGAGAGCGTCGCGCGGGCTTCGTGGTTGTCGCGGAACCGTTGGACCTGTTCCGGGAGGGCCGCGGCATCCATGCCGCGTTCCGCCGCGAAGGCGATGCCCGCTGGGCTCGGCCACCAGTCGGGCGGCATCGCCGACCTCGCCTTGGCGCGTGGTGGCTTCGCCGGGCGCGCTTCCGTCGGCGCCGGACCTGGCTTGGGGGCTGGCGTCTCGCCGAACAGGTCCGCCGCGACCGGCTCGCGAGCGACCAATGATGGTTCCCCTGGGGGTTCCACTGGTGGTTCAATGGTGGTTCCGTGTCCCGTTTGTGGGACCGTTTCGCGGGAAATACGGGACGCTTCATCGGGAAATACGGGACTGTTTACCGGGAAAGACGGGACTGTTCCGTTTACGGGACCGTT
>Ga0182018_10000563_pt1 | contig 47339 bp, 46 predicted proteins | sample 812P2MmetaG_FD_120490 | JGI IMG/M metagenome (GOLD analysis project Ga0182018, IMG submission 120490) | Permafrost microbial communities from Stordalen Mire, Sweden - 812P2M metaG | ecosystem: Environmental > Terrestrial > Soil > Wetlands > Permafrost | place: Sweden: Stordalen | collected... | reverse complement strand
TCTGCTTCGGAGATGAAATTGTACCACTTGCCGTCGCTTTCCGCCTTGCGCGGAGGCCGTGTGGTGCACGAAACCGATAGCAGCGTCCCCGGCAGCTCCAAAATCGTTTCCACCAACGTGGATTTTCCCGATCCCGAAGGCCCGGACACAATGAATACTTGCGGCTCCTTGTCGTCTGCCATTTTCATTCGATGTTTTGAACCTGTTCCCGCAACTTCTCGATTTCGGATTTTACTTCGAGCGCCATGCGTGTCACGTCCAGGCCTTCTGCTTCCGTGCCGGGCGTTTTCGATAGCAGCGTATTCGCCTCGCGCTGCATTTCCTGGAGCAAAAAATCGAGCTTCTTTCCGATTTCACCGCCGCCCGTCAGCAGCGACTCGAACTGTTGCACGTGGCTGCGCAACCGCGCGATTTCTTCCGCGGTGTCGCTTTTCTCGGCGGCAATCGCCGCCTCTTGTGTCAGGCGCGCCGGATCAACCGGGGCAGCGTTGAGCAAATCTTTCAATCGTGCTTCGAGGCGCCTGGCGTAGGCCGGACGAATGCGTTCCGCGAGAATTTCGATCCGGCCGGCGAAATCCCGAATCGTCTTCAGCCGTGCAAATAGTTCCTGCGCCAGAATCCTGCCTTCCGATTTGCGCATCTCGTCGAGCTTCTCGAGCGCTTCGATGAGGCAACTCTCCACGAGCTTCGCGAATCTCTCCTCGTCGCCTTCGCTGAATGCCTCCGGCGCGCCAACAACTCCCGGAAGCCGCAAAATCGCCGCCAAATCTGGCTCGGCAGAAAGATTGAACTGGCGCCGCAGATTTTCCGCCGCGGCAAGATATGCCGCCGCGATTTCCGCGTTCACCTGAACCGTCGCCGGTCCGCTCGGCTGGTAATGCAGCGCGACATCGAGATGCCCGCGATGCACGCGCGCGCGAATCACTTCGCGAATCCGCGCTTCCACGCCCTCGAATCCTTCCGGCGCTTTCACGCGCACATCGAGAAAACGATGGTTCACGCTGCGTACCGTCACGCGAATCGTGCGCCCGCCCTCTTCGGCGCGCGCCTGCGCGTAACCCGTCATTGATTTCAGCGCTGCGGTCTTCACGGCGATTGTCCCTGCGGCAGTGTCCGGCATTTCACATTGGTCCTGGCGCGGGCCGATCGAGATCGGCATCGCGAAATTGCATTTCGTAGAGGCGCCGGTAAGTGCCGCCGTGCGCCAAAAGTTCCTCGTGCGTGCCCATTTCGTGGATCGTTCCGCCATCCAGCACGGCAATCCGATCCGCGCGGCGAATCGTCGAGAGGCGATGCGCGATTACGAAAACGGTCCTTCCGGTCATCAAATTATTCAACGCTTTTTGAACGAGATTTTCGGATTCTGAATCCAGCTCTGACGTCGCCTCGTCGAGAATCAGAATCGGCGCGTCCTTCAGTAGTGCGCGGGCGATGGCAATTCTTTGCCGTTGCCCGCCCGACAGGCGCTGGCCTCGTTCGCCAATGCGCGTCTGGTAGCCCTGCGGCAATTGCGTGATGAAATCGTGTGCCAGTGCGGCCTTCGAAGCCGCAACGACGCGCGCTTCGGGCAAATCCGGCCGGCCATAGCAAAGATTGTTCCAGACTGTATCGTTGAAAAGAATCGTTTCCTGCGTGACAATCGCCATCTGTTCGCGCAGCGACCTGAGTGTCACCTTGCTGACGTCATTGCCATCAATCAAGAGCGTGCCGTTGGTCGCCGCATGAAAACGCGGAAGCAAATTCACAAGCGTCGTCTTTCCGGCGCCGCTCGAGCCCACAATCGCCACCACGGAACCCGCAGGCACCGTCAGTGAAATGTCCCGCAAAATCTCCGTTCCGCTATCGTAAGCAAATCCAACATCATCAAATCGGACCTCGCGCGAAAAGCGAGGCAGCGCAACCGCGCCCGGCGCTTCGGAAACTTCTTCGGACAGATCGATGAATTGAAATACGACCGTTGATGCACCGAGCGCCTGCTGGAAAAGCTGATAAATTCCGCCCAGCCTCTTCACCGGCTCGTAAACTTTGAAAAGTGAATAAATGAAAGCGAACACAGCTCCAAGCGTCATTACGCCGTGATTGATTTCGCCGCGCGCGTAAAGTATCAGCAGCGAAAACACGACAGCGGAAAGCACATCCATCATCGGCCCGGTTGCGGCGTACGCACGCACCCAGCGCATGTTCTCGCTCAGCAAATGCCTCGCCGCCTCGCGAAATTTGCCGATCTCGAATCGCTCCATGCCGAAAGCTTTCACCACGCGGTTGCCGCTCATCGTTTCCTGAACGATCTGGCTCAAATCCGCAAGCCGCGTGCGGCTCGTCTCCGTTGAGCGGCGAATCTTTTTGCCCAGCTTGCTCACGGGACCAATGACCAGCGGAATAAAAATAGCGGAGCCGAGCGCCAGCTTCCAGTTCAGCAGGAGCAGCACACCGATGAACACAATCAGCGTGAAAATCTGCCGGAAAAAGTCGGCAAGGTACTCGGAAAATGCGCTGCGCATCTGCTCGACATCGTTGATCACCGCAGACATCACGCGCCCCGTCGGATTATGCTGAAAAAATCCCATCGGCTGCTGAATCAGCTTGCTGTAAACCCGGTTGCGCAAATCCATGATCGCGGCGTGCCCGACGTACTGCACCAACACGCTGCCGAGAAATTCCGCGAACGCCTTGCCCAGAAAAATCACCACCAGCGCGAGAGCAAAAATCGTCCACACGAAATGTACGGATTGCGGAAAGAAGGAGTTCAGATAAATCGTTCGGTCAACAAACGGGATCGTGACCAATTTCAGTTTCTGCACTGTGGAATGCGGATTGAGCACCACATCCACCGCGGGAATAATCATCAGCGCGATCAGGCCCTCGGAAAGACCCAGAATCGCCAGCAGGATCACTCCGCCAGTCAGACGCGCGATATGAGGCCGCACGTATCCGAGCAGGCGCGCCACTTCGTGGGAAAACTTCAACGCTTCTCCATTGCTTTCACGATACCCAACGGGAACTTTTAACGCTAGGGGCGCGGTACGGAAAAGTCAAGCTCGCGCGCTCTCCGCGCGATTTCCGAGCACGTCTTGCGCGAAATCAAGCGACTCCGCGATTACGTCGTGCACGCGATTCAATTCCTCCGCCGTGATGCAGTAAGGCGGCAGCACGTACACAACATTGCCGAGCGGCCGTAGCAGCACATCGCGCTTCAAATAAAAATCATAGAGCGCCGGCTTGAGCCGCGAAAAATACCCGGCATCGTCCGCGCGAATCTCGATGGCCGCGACTGTGCCGATTTGCCTCACGTCTCCGACCACAGAATGCTCGCGAATCGCCGCAAGCCTTTCCGCATGTGTCGCGGCGATTCCCGCAATCCGCTCGAACACGGGCTCGCTCTCAAAAATCTTGAGGCTAGCAATGCCCGCCGCGCAACAAATCGGATTCCCCGAATACGAATGCCCGTGCCAAAAAGTCCGCCGCTGATCTCGTCCGACAAACGCCTCCGCGATAAAATCAGCACACATCGTCGCGCCCATCGGCAGAAATCCGCCCGTGAGGCCTTTTGCCACACACATCAGATCCGGCTCGACGCCGGCAAGCTCGCACGCAAACATTTTCCCGGTACGCCCGAAACCAGTAAGCACTTCGTCAGCAATCAGCAGCACGTCGTACCGCGTGCACAACTCGCGCATCCCCGAAAGGAATTCCACTGGATGCACGATCATGCCTTCCGCGCCTTGCAAAAGCGGCTCGACAATCACTGCGGCAATCTCCCCGCTCTTTTCTTCCAGCAGCCTCTCGAGTTTCTCAAGGCACTCGATCTTGCACGTCGCGCGAATCTTTCCCACCGGGCAGCGATAGCAATACGCGGAATGAACGCGGTGAACCGGAAATCGCATCGTGCGGAAGGCTGCGTTGAATTCCGAATCCTCCGCTACAGACATAGCGCCGACCGTGTCGCCGTGGTACGCGTGCTCGAGCGCCACGATTCCCGTCTTCGCCGGCCGCCCGATGTTCTGCCAATACTGCACCGCCATCTTCAGCGCGACTTCCACGGCCGTCGATCCATCGTCGGAATAGAAAATCTGCGTCAATCGCGGCGGAAGGAATTTGCGCAACCGAAACGACAATTCCTCCACGGCATCGTGCGTGAATCCTGCAAGCAGCACGTGCTCGAGCCGCGCCGCCTGCTCCGCAATCGCGGCCGCTATCGCGGGATGCGCGTGGCCGTGAAGCGTCACCCACCACGACGAAATCGCGTCAATCACGCGCCGCCCGTCCGCCGTCTCGAGATACACACCCTCAGCGCGCCGAATATTCACCGGCTGCGGATCGAGCGCAGGTTGCGTAAACGGATGCCAAACTGGCGAAATCTTGCTCACGCGCGAAATGCCTCCAAGTCGAAATGCTGCTCAAACACGCCGCGCAACGCCTTTCGATTGATCGCCGCAAGCGGCGGAATCTCGCCGATCACACGAACATCCCCGTACGATTCGATCGCCGCGCGGTTGTCCAGATTCCGCTCGCCGATTAGCACCACTCCGGCAATCGGCAGCTCCGCGCGGCGCAAAGCAGCGATTGAAAGCAATGTGTGATTAATTGTGCCCAGCGAACTTCTAGCCGCCAGCACCACCGGCGCACCGAGATGTCGCATCAGGTCAATCATGAATTCGCTGTCATTGATTGGCACCAGAACGCCGCCCGCGCCTTCGATAACAATCTTCTCGCCCTCCGCGAGCGCTGGTTTCCGAATGCGCTCCAGTTCAATTCGCGCGTTCGCCCAGCGCGCAGCCAAATGCGGCGAGACAGGCGGCTCAAAAATGTAACTTTCATCGCGCGTCCGCGTCGCAGGAATCTCCGCGCATCGCATCACAGTCGCGCGATCGGTGCCCTCGACGGATCCCGTCTGAATCGGCTTCCAATAAATCGCATCGAGCGCAGCACAGAGCAGCGCGGAAAGAACAGTCTTCCCAATGCCCGTATCGGTGCCCGTAACAAAGAACTCTCTAGCCATGCGCGGCGAACGCAGCCTCACGCAGCGCTTCGCGCGCTTCTGTGAGCACATCCACGAGCCGAAGGATATCGCCGCGCGTAATTCGCGCCGTCAGCGACACGCGAATCCTCGATGTGCCCAGCTGCACCGTGGGCGGGCGAATAGCCCGCGCGGCAAAGCCGCGGCCCTGAAGAAATTCTGCGTAGAAGAGTGCCGCGCGGTTGTCGCCGACAATCACCGGCACAATCGGCGAATCACCTTCGCGCGTTTCAAAGCCGGCGCCAATCAATCGGCCGCGCAATTCGACAGCAATCCCGCGCAAGTGCTCGCGCCGGTCATTCGCAGCTCGCGCCAGCTCCAGCGCACCGCGAATCTGACCCGCAACATACGGCGCCATCGCCGTGCTGAACACAAATGTCCGCGCGCGATTGACGAGGTACCGTTTCACCGTCTCGCTGCAGCAAACGAAAGCTCCCATCGAAGCAAGCGCTTTGCCGCAAGTGTGAACGACGGCGAGCGTCTCGCGCTCGCAACCCGCGGCCGCCGCGCGCCCGCGGCCCTCGGGCCCGCACACGCCAGTCGCATGCGCTTCATCGAGAACCAGCTCGGCATCAAATTCTTTCGCCAGCGCAACAAGCCGCTCGATCGGCGGCGCATCGCCATCCATGCTGAACGTGCTCTCGCTCACGATCACGTGCGCGCCCGCGTCAGCCGCATGCTGCGCGAGCGCAGATTCGAGAGCTTTCAGATCCGCGTGCGGATAAATCATTCTGCGCGCGCCGGAAAGTCGAATACCGTCAATCAAACTCGCATGATTCAGCGAATCCGAAAAAACGATGTCGTTCGGTTTCAGCACGGATGTCAGCACGCCGATATTCGCCGCATAGCCCGAACTGAAACACAGCGCAGCCTCTGTCCCTGCAAACGCCGCGAATTCCCTCTCGATATCGTCCCATTCAGCGCACTGCCCCGAAAGCAGCCGCGAGCCCGTGGACGAAACCCGCCTCGCCTCAGTAACAGCCTGAACCACCGCATCCTTTAATCGCGGATCATCGCAAAGAGCCAAATAGTCATTCGAACAAAGATTGACGCCACGAATCTCCGCAAGCGTGCGAAGCTGCGCGTCACGGCCCAGTTCTTCGAGTTCATCCTGAATGCGCGAAACGATGTAGCTATCCTTCATGCGATTCGAGCTCGAGTGGCTTCAAGCCAAGATCGCGAAGGAGCGCTTCATCTTCGGATTTTTCAGGATTGGGAGTTGTGAGAAGTTTTTCGCCGGTAAAAATGGAATTCGCGCCTGCAAGAAAGCACAGCGCCGCCGCTTCGCGCGACATCTGCAAGCGCCCCGCCGCGAGACGTACCATCGCCCTCGGCATCGTGATCCGGGTGGTCGCGATCGTCCGCACCATCACCAGCGGATCGAGATCGGCCGCGTTCGCAAGCGGCGTTCCCTCCGCGCGCACCAGCATATTGATCGGCACGCTCTCCGGATGCGGATTCAACCGCGCCAATTGTTCGATCAAGCCAACTCGATCTTCCGCCGACTCGCCCATTCCCAAAATTCCGCCGCAGCAAACCGTAATCCCCGCATTTCGCACCGCCGCGATCGTTCGCAGCCGCTCTTCATAAACGCGAGTGTGAATGATCTCCCCGTAAAATTCCGGCGATGTGTCGAGATTGTGGTTGTAAGCCGTCAGCCCTGCGGACTTCAGCGCCCGCGCCTGCTCATCCGTCAACATTCCGAGAGTGCAGCAAACTTCCATCCCCGTTTCCGCCGCGCCGCGCACCATCGTAAGCACCGCTTCGAATTCCTTGCCGTGCGGCGCATCGCGCCACGCCGCTCCCATGCAGAATCGAGTCGCGCCTTCATTTTTCGCGCGCCTCGCCGCGGCGAGAACTTCTTCCACATCGAGAACACTTTCGCGCTCGAGCCCCGTCGAATAGTGCGCGCTCTGCGGGCAATACGCGCAATCTTCCGGGCAGCCGCCCGTTTTGATCGAAAGCAAGCGGCACATCTGAATTTCATCGGGCTTGTGGTAGGTGCGATGGACGGTCTGCGCGCGGAAAAGAAGTTCGGTGAGCGGCAATTCGTAGATCTCGCGGATTTCGCCGCGAGTCCAATCATGCCGAATTTCGATTTTCAGATCTCTTTCACGAGTCTGCGCTGCGGCAGGATTCATGACTTCGAGTGGTCGGCCCTCAACTGGATTTAATTCGCTCGCGAGCCTGTACTATCGCCTTTTTCGCGCGGAGCGTCAACGCTGGCACGCACACGCGAGCGCGACATCCAACACCATCCCGCTATTCACGCGCACGGTTCAAAGCAGCCGCGATCACGCCTTGTTCAGATCTCGATGCACAACCTTCACCGTATATCCCCGGCGCGCCAGCGCTTTACGAATCACCTCAGCCATCATCACCGACCGGTGCCGCCCGCCCGTGCATCCGAAAGCAATCGTGAGGTAACTCTTCCCTTCCGTAATGTAATGCGGAATAAGAAAGCGCAGCAGCGACTCAATCTTCTTCAGAAACACTCGCGTCTGCGGAAACGAAAGAATGTAACGCTCCACCTTCGGATCCTTGCCGCTAAATTTCCGCAGCTTCGGCACGAAATGCGGATTCGGAAGAAATCGAACATCAAACAAAAGATCGGCATCGGTAGGAATTCCATAGCGGTAGCCAAAGCTCACCACGGAAACCACAAGAGGCCTGCGGTCGGGATTCTGAAACCTCTGCGACACGAACTGCCGCAGCTCGTGCACGTTGAACTTCGTCGTATCAATCGTTACGTCGGCGAGCCGCCGAATTGGCTCCATCCTCTGGCGCTCTTCCCGAATTCCTTCGCGGACCGGCAGATCGCGCCCCATCGGATGAGGCCGGCGCGTTTCGCTAAATCGCCGCAAGAGCGCCGCGTCGCTGGCTTCGACAAAAACCAAAATCGCCGCGTGTTCTTCGCGGAGCTTCTTGAAAATTTCCGGAAGCTGCTCGATTTGTTCGCCCTCGCGCGCGTCCACGCCCAACGCCGCACGCTCGATTTCGCCGGTGCCGTGCATGTAGAGCTCCGCGAACGTTGGGATGAACGCGACCGGCAAATTATCCACGCAATAAAAACCGAGATCTTCAAGCGTATTGAGGACGGAGCCTTTCCCGGATCCGGAAAGGCCTGTAACGATTACGAGTTGCCGGGAATCGCGTGCGATGGGAGTCCGCGGCACGGCGGACGGCTTACTCTTTCACCCGGCGGCGGTGAGTGCTGGGGATGCGCAGGTCTTCGCGATATTTTGCAACGGTGCGTCGCGTAACCTGGATGCCTTCATCCTGAAGTTTCTTGGTGATTTGATCGTCGGTCAGCGGGTGCGAAGTATCTTCGTCCTCGATCATTTTCTTCACGCGGCGTTTCAACGAAAGCAGCGACATTTCGCCGCCCTGCGGCCCATTCACCGATTCCGAAAAGAAATTTCGCAGCTCGACGACGCCCTGCGGCGTATGCGCATACTTATTTGCCACCGCGCGGCTCACCGTCGAAGGATGCACGCCCACTTCTTCCGCTACTTCCTTAATCATCATCGGCTTCAGATGATCCGCGCCGTAATCGAGATAATCCTGCTGGCGGCGCAAAATCGAGTGGCAAACGCGCACAATCGTGTGCTTGCGCTGCTCGATGTTCTTCATCAATTGAATGGCAGCCGTGAAGCGCTCCTTCACGTAGTTGCGAACATCGCGATCGGCCGCGTCGCGCGAAAGCAATCGCCGGTAAATCGGGCTCAAGCGCAGTTGCGGCACGCCATCGTCGTTCATGATGGCCTGCCACTCGCCATCCACTTTTGTAAATTGAACGTCCGGTTCAACCAGCCGTGGCTCAGTCTTGTTGTAGCGCAGCCCAGGCTTGGGATCGAGCCGCTTGATCACGTCAATCGCCCGCTTCACCAATTCCGGCGGCCGGTTCACAGCCCGCGCAATTTCCTTGAGCTGGTTATTCTGCAGCAGCTTCAAATGCTCGTTGACGATCTGCATCGCCAGCGTGTTCTGCGGATCCAGCACCTTCAGTTGCATCGTCAAGCATTCTTCAAGAGTCCGCGCCGCCACTCCCGGCGGATCAAGCTCCTTCACCAGCGCGAGCGCTTCCTCCACATCCTCCATATCGTAATTCCCGGACTCAGCAATCTCTTCGAGCGTCGCAGTCAGATATCCGGACTCGTCGAGATTTCCGATGATGTCCTCGGCGATTGTCCGCACAATGTCGGTCGAGATGCTCACGCTCAGTTGCCAAGCGAGATGGTCGGTAAGACTTTGCGGTGAGGAGAGGAACTTGTCGAATGAGGGACGCTCGATATCTTCGTGCTCGCCATTCTTGGCCGCGCCGGTATCGAGATACTGGGTGTAGAACGAGCTGAGATCGAATTCGTCGAAGGGATTTGTTTCTTCTTTTTTCTCCGGAACTTTTTCCGTCTCAGCCTTGAGGAACGTCTCGTCCTGATAATTCTCGGTGACCACTCCGTCTTCGCCCAGCTCTTCGAGCACCGGATTCGCCATGATCTCTTGATTGATCATCTCGCGCAGCTCCAGCCGGTTGAGCGCAAGCACGCTCACCATCTGCACGAGCCCCGGCGTCAAAATTTGCTTTTGCGCGACGCGGAGATTCAGTTTTGGCTGAAGCCAGTTCATTTTTCAGTTCGATTCGATCCAGTTTCGTTCAGTTCAGTCGGAATCCTTCGCCCAGATACACTCGCCGCACCTCGGAATCGCTGCTCAATTCTGCCGGCGTTCCTGTGCGAAAAATCTTCCCGTTGTTAATAATATACGCCCGGTCAGTCACCGCGAGCGTCTCTCTCACGTTGTGGTCCGTAACCAGCACTCCAATTCCCGCCGTCGAAAGGTCGGCAATAATTTTCTGCAAATCCACCACCGTCAGCGGATCGATCCCTGAAAACGGCTCGTCCAGCAGCACGAACGATGGGGAGAGAACCAGCGATCGTGCAATCTCCAGCCTACGCCTCTCGCCGCCTGAAAGCACGTGCGCCGGGCTGTTTCGCACTCCTTCGAGTCCTATTTGCGCGAGCAATTCCTCCACACGGTCGCGACGCTGTTCCGCGCTTACCGGCAGAGTCTCCAAGACTGCGAGCAGATTCTCTTCGACCGTCAGTTTGCGAAAAACGGATGGTTCCTGAGGGAGATAGCTGATGCCGCTGCGTGCCCGTAAGTACATGGGGAGATCGGTGATATTTTCACCGTCGAGCAGAACGTTCCCGAAATCCGGGCGGGCCAAACCGACGACAATGTAAAAAGTTGTGGTCTTTCCCGCGCCGTTCGGTCCAAGAAGCCCAACCACTTCCCCCTGCCGTATCTCTAAACTAACGTCATCGACAACTTTCCGCCCGCGGTAAGACTTACTGAGATTGACGGCTTGGAGCTTCAGCATGCCGGTTCATTTCTCAACCTGGTGCTTGGTAAGCGTGCGTGATCCTGTCGAAGAATCAATAAAAATCGTATCACTCGCACGATAGAAGGTCAACGAACGCCCCGTCGTCGTGTCATTTTCAGCGTCCGTAAGCGTCGGTTCCCCTCCGGAAAGCACGAATTTTTCGTCGGCGGCGGTGTAGTCGGCACGTTCTGCTGAACCTCTGCGGTCAGCTTGATGCACGATGACGTTGCCGAGTGCGAGCGCACGTGTCAGTTGGCGGCCGCCGGTCGCTATGGGCGTTCCTTTCGTAGCAGCCGATGCAACAGGCGGCGGCGTCGCTGGCGACAAGAAAAGATCGAGCGTCCGCGATTTCAGCGACTGGTCGCTCGATTCGGCAAACACGCCGTCTTCCAGATGCGCCCGGCCGAGATCGTTCCAGTAACGAAGCATCGGCGCGCGAACTTTCCAAAGCGTCACCGACGCCCCAGGTTGCACGGGGCCCCGATGCACTGAGCCAAGTTGCGCTGAGCCAAGTTGCACCGGGCTAGGTTGCACCGGGCCCGCTGGCATCGAGCTCGCGGCCTGAGGAAAGACGGCAACCACGTTGCCCTTCGCATCCAGGCGCTTTTCATCGCGGAAAAGTTCGATCTGATTCGCTTCCAAAACTGAATCTCCTTGCCACATCCGCGCATGTCCCGTGTAGGTCAAAATGCCCGTTGTGTTCGAGCCAACAAGCGAATCGGCCGAAATATGCGCGGAACCGGTGCCCATGCTGGGACTCGTGGACGCCGCCGAAGCAAGATAAGTGGATCGCACGCCGCCCTTCGCCGAAATGTAATCGCCTTGCTGGCGAATCAGAATCGCCGCAGCAGACGTTTGCGAAGCAGCGTCTCTAAGAATCGGCGATCCATCGAGTGCGATCGTATCGGTGGACTTCGTCATCAAAGCCCGCTGCGCATCCGCCACGCGATCCGCCTGAGTGAAGTGCACTTTTCCGTCGAGCTGTATCGTTTGCCAGGCGCCCGTTTCGTCAAATGCCGCAACCATCTGTTGCGCCGTCGTCTTTTGCGGCGCACTCGTGCCGGTCTTGCGAGTCACCTGCACGCCCGAATCCCCGTAAAATTTTCGTATGCGATTTTGCGCGTCGAAATCGGCGTGCGCGCTGTTCGCGTGGACATTCGTCGAAGAATCCGCGTCAACGGAATCGATAGACGCAGGCGCCAACGTCGTCGCCGATTCGATTCTTCTCTGCGTCGGGTTCGCGCCCGGAACAAAGTGAACCTGCATCGCAGATGTCTCGAGCTGGCCCGAATTCCCGCTGCCGTGCATCAGAATCTTTACGCCGCCGTTCAGCATGAGATCGCGCGGCTGATTCACCTTCGGCTCCATCGCCACGTCTGCCGTCTCCGCGTGTAGCTGGTCCACGCCCGCCGGCGTTTTTCTTTCGCCGCGAATGTTTCCCTTGGCTAAAAGATTTTCGAGCCAGCCCGCGACGTTCAATTGCGCATCGAAGCGGTCGGCGTTCAGCGACACTGGATTTACGCCGTCGAATCCCTCGAAGTGCGGGCTTCCCTGTGCCGTCGCGTGGCGCGCGCGCATCTCGGCGTCGAGATCGAGAGACATCTTTTGCGCGCTCAGTTCACGATTACCCTGTCGCGCGTGCGCCGCTCCTTCGAGATATGCAATCCGCTGATCGTGGCTATAGTCGAGACGATCGCCTCTGAGCACCACTGGAATCGCATTCGGCTTGTCAGGTTGCAGAATGCTCAATTGGACTTCGTGCTCGAGTTGAAGCACGCCATTTTTCGATTGGTAGGTAATACCGACGGCGTGGCCGTCGCCATTGGGAAATTTGAACTTCACCGGCTGCGTCGTCACGGCGATGCCGGTGTCGCGATCGAACGTGACGTCCGACGTTTCGACGTGCAGGCTGCGTGGAGTGGGACTCGCCTGATCCGCCGCCGAACGAATCTCGATCTGCACCGCGCCCTGGCATCGAATTTTCCCCGAGCCGGGCTCGTAGCTGCATTCCCGCGTATGGATCGTGTCGTTGCGGTTTCCATCCTCACCGTACATTGTCACCACAACGTCCTGAAGAACGCTGAGATCCTGATCCTTGAACTGCGTGGCTTGCGAAGCCTGGATTGTATATATCGTGCGATCTTTTTCTACCTTGGAGTACGAAAACTGCGCGGAAGACTGCTGCACGGAAGATGGCACAGGCTTCGGCCCGTGGCGGCGAGCGCTCGCCTGCCGCACCGAGCGCGAAATGAATACCGCTGCGACGCCGACCGACAAAAGAATCGACACGATTCCGGCAAAGCGTGCGTATCGCGCGGCCTCAGCATTGCGCATAAAAATTCGTTCCTTGAATGTTCTACATAACGAGTATAGGTGAGCGATTTACAGCGTACAACTCGGAGGATCGTGCGGATATTCTTCGTAGGGGCGGGTCCCAGACCCGCCCGGCTCTTCATGCGTTGCCGAAGCGCATCCGATGAGGAAGCTCTGAGGAATCTGCATGTGCTGTCCCGCGCGCCCGACTCTAGATTTGTCATTCCGAGGACGACCCGGCGACGGTCGGACGAGGAATCTGCGGTTTTTGGCGGCGTGACGCTCTCAGGAAGCGGGCGCTCTCACGAAGTCTGGACCAATATTTCGTGCGTATCGCCCAGTTCGCGCGCTGACGGCGTGACAATCGTCTTCGGCCCGATGAAGATTTTTTCTTTTCGCGCGAGCGCCGTGCGTACTTCGTACTCGCTGACAAATTCCGCCACCTTGATTTTCGGCGCTTCGGGTTTCACTTCAGGCGTTAGCTCGGGTCTCGTTGTAGAAATCGCGGGCTTCGTCTCGTACCTCGAACCCGCCGCGGTCGCGGCAGCATATTCCGAGCGCGCCGGGCCAACTCGTTCAGCAACAATTTGCGCCGCAACTTCCGCCGGGCTCGGCTTTGCAGCGAACCGATTTTCGTGCGCCGTGCCGCCCCGCGAAATTCCCCGCGCCACCAAGACATCCCGGACGATCCTCGCGATAGTGCGTCTGTCGGGCACAGCCTCGGCGCGTCTTGCCTCGGAAACCGCCGCCGCGACTGCGGCTCTCACGGTTTCTGCCGCGGGAGATTCGGACCCGCCAGATGCTGCAACAGCCGCAGTTCTCTGCGTCGAATCCACGCTCGTTCCGCCGGAAAGCCGCTGCTCTGCCGGCACGGTGCGATGCTCGACAGGACGTGATTCCCAAGCAATTCGCTTGATATTCATCAAATGCATCGGCCCGATGTTGTCCGAAGTGATGTTTCCCCCCGCGGCGCCGCAGCCAAGCGTCATCGCTGGCAACAAATTCGTCGAATAACCAATTGAGCCATGCACCGCTGAAGTATTCACCACCACTCGCGACGCGGGAACTTTCTGCCCGTATTCGCGGATCGCTGCCTCGTTCTGCGAATGAATGGATGCCGTGTGGCCCGCGCCGCCAAATCGCAGCAACCGCTGGCAAATATCAATTCCCCCTGCGAGATTCGCAGCAGAATAAAAAGCCAGAATCGGCGAAAGCTTCTCCGCCGAGAGCGGATACTCGCGACCGACGCCTTCAAGCTTCGCGATCAGCACTCGCGTGTTCAATGGCACTTTGATTCCAGCCATTTCCGCCAGCACCGTCGCATGCTTGCCGACAATTTTCGGATTCGGCGCCGATGTTCCCGGCCGAATCACAAGTTCGCCCAGCTTGCGAATCTCGTCGTCAGTCAGGAAGTATCCGCCCTGATTCCGGCATTCCTCAAGAGCGCGCTCGCGCACTGCTTCTTCGACGACGATCGCCTGCTCCGAAGAGCAAATCGTTCCGTAATCAAAAGTCTTTCCCGCGAAAATATCAGCGATTGCCTTTCGCACGTCGGCGGTGCGTTCGATGAACGCTGGCACATTCCCCGGCCCGACGCCGTACGCAGGCTTGCCGGAACTGTACGCGGCGCGGACGAGACCTATTCCGCCCGTCGCGAGGATTACTCCAGTCAGCCGATGCCGCATCAATTCCTGCGTGCCCTGCATCGTCGAATGGCGCAGGCAAACGATGATTCCGTCGGGCGCACCAGCTTTCAACGCCGCACGTTCGAGCACCGCGGCAGTATCGCAGATGCAACGCATCGCATTCGGATGCGGGCTGAGCACGATGGCATTTCGCGACTTCAAAGAAATTAGAGTTTTGTAAATCGCGGTGGATGTTGGATTCGTAACCGGAATCACCGCGGCGACAACTCCGAACGGCTCCGCAACTTCGAGAACCATTTTCTCGCGATCTTCGCGGATGATTCCCACCGTCTTCATTCCGCGAATCGCGCGATGAACATCCACCGAAGCGAGGCGATTCTTCGCCGTCTTGTCGATGACGTTGCCGTAGCCGGTTTCTTCCACCGCGACGCGCGCGAGCTGCTCGCCCGCGTCCGTGGCCGCGGCGGCGCACGCGTCTACCACGCTGTCCACTTCCGCTTGCGAAAATTCGGCGAATTTTTTCTGAGCTGCGCTCGCTCGTTCGAGAGCGGCGCGGGCTTCCTGGATGGAGATGAGATCGGGGTCGCGCAGGGTCAACTTGGCATGCCCCTTACGGATTCGCGGCGTTTGCCGCAACACTCAAGGGCGAATTGCTGGATTTCCTGGCCCAGAATAAATTTCATCAAATATCAAAATTGCAAAACGAATTTGCTGTTACTTTTTTGCAGCCGCCGAACGCCCGCCGGGCAGTATTTCTTCCACAAGTTCATGCGGCCGGGGAATCACATGCACGGCAACCAATTCCCCCACGCGCCGCGCCGCCGCGGCTCCCGCATCCGTCGCGGCCTTCACCGCGCCGACATCGCCGCGGACCATCACCGTGACGTAACCCGAGCCAATATATTCTTTGCCGATCAATACGACGTTTGCAGCCTTCACCATTGCATCCGCAGCTTCAATCGAGCCAATCAGTCCCTTGGTCTCAATCATCCCTAGTGCATCATTGGCCATGCTACCTCGCTCGCTTGCGCTCGCTGGATGCCGGAGAGGCAGCCGCGCAAATCATCCGCGCAGCTCGTCGCTCATTCAGCTTGGCAGGAATTCCAGCGCAGACTAGCACGCCGGATGTAGCGAATCAAGCAGCGTCGGCGCCGGGTCGTGTCTCAGTTTGAGGGTTATCGCTTCACGCGCCTTAAATTCCGCGCACTTTTGATGCACACGCTGCGCATTACTCCGGGAATCTCCTTCTCCAGTGGGCAGACCACGAAATCTCCGAAGATGAAGTAGTCGCCGGCATTGATTCGGCCATCGTCCAAAAGCTTGTGCAGCGGGTCGGCACCTGACTCAACCCTGAGAAGTCGATGGGTTCCCACGGGCCACAGAATTTGTTGTCCGTCTCCTGTATAGACTGCAAAGCGGCCGTGAAAGCCATAGCATTCCCCCGAAGAGAGGGACTGAGCACAGGAGTTTTGCGCGAAGGTGGAGCTTGTACAAAAGCATAACCATGCAAATACGGACAGAATTTGCTTCACGCCAGCGCTCCTGCTGATCTCTCCGTCAAAAATTTAATCTCAGAATTCACGGCTCCGAGTACTCGCTTTCCTCGGGGGCGTCTGTGGGGCTTTCGAAGTCGAGGGTGTAGCCGTCGGGATCCTTAACGGTGGTAACCCACATTGCGTTTCCGACGAACGGGCGCTTGGCCTGAATTCCGCGCGACGTGAACTCGCGGTAGAGTGCGAGAGCGTCCTTGCATTGGAAGCAGACGGATACGCCTACACCGACTTTTCCCTCGGGTTTCCAGGAATCGCGTCCTTCCGCGCGGGGCTCCTGGAGCATCAGAGCTGCCGTTCCAATCTCAAGCCAGCACCAGCGCAGTTTGCCTTCGTCAATCCATTTATTTTTCATCTCGAAGCCGAGGCCATCCACGTAGAAGCGGAGCGACGCTTCCATGTTCGAGACCAGGAAGAACGGAACGGCCTGCTTGACGTTCGCTTCGGTCTTCGTTTCAGTTTCCGTTTCGCTGCTCATGGGGAAAATTCCCTCGAATTTGCTTCAGCGGCCGAGAAATCTTTCGATCGTGCTGATTTCTGTTTCTGCTTGATCGAGATAAATTTTTGCTCGAGCGGCGTCGCCATTCTGGAGCGCGCCGTCGGCCTTGGCGAGATCGTTATCCATGCGCGCTTCCGCCGCGACGATGTCGCCGCGAAGCCCAAGTCCCTGCCTGCTTATCGATTGCTTCATCACGTCGAGGCTCGATTTGACGGCCGCGGCGCGCCCGCTCGCTTGGTCAATCTGATGTTCCAATTCGCCGAGTTGCGCCGAATTTGCTGGCGCCTGCGGCGGCGCGTTCGCCGACGTTTCTGGCTGCGGTGGCGCTTGCGGCGGAGGGCCGTTCACCGAATGGCGCAATGGCCGAGGAGCTACCGCCCGAGGAACCGGAATGTTTGCCGCAGGCGCCATCGGGGCTGGATTCATCGGTGCTGGATTCACTGGCGCAGCATTCGGCGGCGGATTTCCCGTCGGTGGAGGCGCTGAATTCGCATCGCCGCCTGGGTTGTTCACTCCTGTGGCGTCGGAATTCGGTGCAGCGCCGAGGGGCGTACCGGCCGCGGGCGCATTCGTCGTGTCGGCAGGCGCGGTTGATCCCGCTGGCGCGGCGTTCGGGTCCGCCGGAGCAGTGGCGTCGCCAGTCCGCGGCGCTCCGGCTTCTTGCGGCGCGCCCGTGAGAGCAGAACCGGCTGCCTTGTTGCCTGCACGCGCTTTGATCCAGCGCGGAACGGAGATGCCAGCAGCCACCAGGACCACGAGAACGATTGCTGCGCCCAATGCGATGTAACGTCCCCGATGACTCGCGGCGTGAGGCGCATCCTGCGGCGGAAAGTTTGCACGCGATCCGGCTTCACCCAATCCCGCGTCGCGCATTCCGCTTTGTGGCGCGGATGCTGACGCTTGCGGCTGCCCCTGACCCGTCAGCGGCGTTGCGCCAGGAATTCCCGCCGCGCCCCCACGCGCGCTCCCCGATGCCGAAGACGCCGCGACTGCCGCCATTGCAGCGGGCGGCGGTGCTGAGATCGGCGCGGTGATTCCCGACGATACGCTGAATTTATCCGAGACGCTGTGCAGCGCGTTGCGGAACGCATCGGCAGTTTGAAAGCGTTTCGCCGGATCTTTTGCGAGCGCCATCACGATGATGTCGTTGAGTCCTTGCGGCAAATCCGGCCGCAGCTCGATGGGCCGCCGCGGAATCTGATTCAAATGCGCCGCCAGGAGCGAAACGTCGCTATCGGCTTTGAACGGCGGCTGGCCGGTCGCCAGCTCGTACAAAGTGACGCCGAGAGAATAGATATCGGAGCGCGCGTCAATCGCGCCGCCCTGAATTTGTTCGGGCGACATGTAACGAACGGAGCCGAGAGCCGTACCCGTTTTCGTGAGATCCGCGCTGTTCTCCGAGTGCGCAATTCCGAAATCCATCAGCTTCACGGTGCCGTCGGGCGTGATCATGATGTTGCCGGGCTTGATGTCGCGATGGATCACGTTGTGCGCGTGCGCGTAACTGAGCGCGGCCAGCACCGAATCCACGTAGTGCAGTGAATCCGCAATCGGGACAGGCCCCGTCTGGCAGCGTTGGGCGAGCGTTTCGCCTTCGACGAATTCCATGATCATGACGAGCCGGTCGTTGTCCATGAAGGCGGTGCGCAACGCGGCAATGTTCGGGTGATTCAGGCTGGCGAGAACTTTCACTTCGCGCAGAAATCGCTCGGCGAGTTCTTTCTGCCCGGCGAGATTCGGCAGCAGAACTTTCATGGCGTCAACGCGATCGGAAATCACGTTGCGGACTTTGTAGACTTTTCCCATCCCGCCGTTGCCGAGAACGCCGAGAATTTCGTAGTCGCCGATTCGCTGAGGTATGAATTCGTCAGTCATGGTCGTGAATCTCCCGTTCGCGCGCGGACGTTACCAGATTGGCGATACGTTGCCACCGTTCATGGCCACTGTCAACGACGGGAAGCGGGCCTGAACGCGCTGAAATAAGGGGGTCGTTTTTGTACCGATTATAAACGACCTCCGATGTTTGTTTTGTGCGAGTTACGGCGAATTCTAATCGTTTTGGTGTACCGATTAGAAATGGCCGGATGGCGCCTTGGGTCGGCCTCTTAATCGCACCGTACATGTACCGTTTAGTCATAGTTCCTTGGCAAGCTACCAGACGGTTTGCGAGTGCGCAAGTGGGAGCGCTGTAAGGGTTCTAGTACGAGAAGAGAATTGCAGATTGGAAATTTGAAATTAGAAAAGCGTCGTGATCACAGCACCTAGGAAGTCATTTAGCGCTTTCCTAGCCGAGTGCGACCGGGGGCTCCGTTAACGCGCCGTCGCAACTTATTGCCACGGGAATCTAATTTTGAGCACTTCTTGTGCGCGTCCGGAACGCAGATACATAGTGAACCCTGCGGCGGATTCAGCGTCGCAAATGGGCTGGTTGTTGATTAGTGTTCGAAGAATGCGTACTCGCACCTCGCTCGCGTCTCCTTGATCGCCGGCCACAATGGACATGCGCACGCCTCGGTGCAGATGCTGCTTCAGGAGATCGAGGAAATGTTCTTCAGTTGCGCGCCAACCTATCATCATGACCTTATCTACGTGCGGTAGAAGCGCTACGAGTTCTTCCAGCATGTACTTAGGGCATTGAAAGACCTGCTTCCTCTCAACAGGAATTGCGATGGCCGGAAATACAGGCCGCCCATCTGCCACGCCCATGCTGCTTGGGTCACAAAGCACGTATCTGTCAGAGATTCTTAACTCGGCCACGGAATCGATCAAATATTGCAATACTCCCAATGGACTTCCCAAACTGAAGTTGCGCGGCAGATCAATGTCAACCTCTTGGGCCCAGTTGACCGAGCCATGCGGTTTGAAAACTCGGAATGGCTTCGTTCCGCTGATGTAGTCCCGCACAGAATTGAAATTACCTTGGAACTCTCTCAGCGAGTACTCAAGTAGCGTGTCGTAGTTGAAAGTTACTAAGCATACTGGCTCATTTCCGTCGTGCGCGCGCTCGATCTCCCGGAGCAGTTGCAGGTAGTTCGTGATTCCTCGTGTAATCGTTTGCCAGCGCCTCTGACACTCGCTGATCGAACGCTGCAGGTAACATTGGACTGCGGCCAGCTCCAGCAATCCTCGCGGGTACGTACGTGACTCGAGTTCAATTTCCTGAAGCCGCGTCTCGATCGAAGCGTGGCCCTCCGTTACCTCCGGATCCCTCAGTCTAGGAACTATCGTCTTGCATTGCGGGAATGCATCGATGGCGTCGATAAACAGCGGCCTATTCGCGAAAAGGTCTTTCGCGAGGGGTGGGCGGTTGTGGTCATTACCGTGATCGCCCTCGCCGAAAGCCGGAGGTATTATTCCCGGCGTGTATGTGGGACTCGAATCGAAGGAGGCTCCGGCGCCAAAGATGACCATGAGCATTTCGGAAGTATACGTGATGTTTTGTAGGGCTGGCCGGAAGACCGCTGGCGTATGGGTGGAGTCAAGGCTTGCCGTCACGATGCCGTTCGAGGCTCAAAGCGGGCCTGCTGCCGCGAGCGGTTGCGCGGAGATTATGTGAGGCGTTCTGGGGAAGCGCGAACTACTGTTGCTACGATTTGGTTTACGCGTTGGAGGTGAGTGTCCTTAAAGAATGTTGGGTATTTCAGGCCGAAGCCGAGGGCGCGATCGAGTCCGATGTGGGCGAGCCAGATGAGCGCGAAGGACATGAGTGCGTTGCTCTGTTTGTAGTAAGACACTGCGACCAGCGCGAACGGAAGACTATACGTATGGACGAGATTGTATAGCTGCGAGCCGAGGCGGACGGAGATGAGATATCCCAACATAAACAGATCGGGCCACAAGAAAGCCACGATGAAGACCCACCAAAGCGCGCCGATGGCTTGATAGAAAATCAAGCTGAGTGCGAAGACGAACGCGCCTTCGATGCGCAACAGAATTCCTGGCTTGGAAAACATGAATTGTTCGTTCCTTTCCGGTGAACCGCAGCAAAGGATAAAGTCCTGGCTCGCCGGGCGATCAAACAGTTGAAGAGTATAGGCCGAGTGAAATCCTCGAGATAGGTTCATCGCGACTCGCGGGGCTGCCCCGAAGGGACTCGAAGGGTCTTGCGCGAATTTTGATCTTGATGGTTGCGCGGAAAGACGCCGGCAGGATGCCGGCGCGACGAGGAGAAAACCAAGCAGCGCGCGCATGTCGCACGGACGGTACGTTTTTATAAACTTATAAGGAGGCGTTTCCTTTTGGAACTTCGGTTGACACTCGCACGCTCGCGGCGTTGGCGCGAGTGCTACTGTTAAGGGGAAATGAGTATTAGCTGTTCTCATTGCGGTGCGAAGCTGCATTTGGATCGGATGCAGTTTGCGGACCGGCTTCCTTTGCAAGTGAAATGCTGGAATTGTAGCAAGACGGTGAAGCTAGGGTCGCCGGCGAGCGCGGATCTTGATTCGGCTTCCGATGCGCGGCCAGATTCGGCTGCTGCCGTCGGGGTAAAGCCGCCATCGAAGAAGAAGTTGGATTCACCTTCCGCTAACAGCGCAGATTCGCTTTCCAAGCACCCGGTCGATTCGGCGTCGAATCACACAGTACATTCAGCGGGCAATCACAGGGCAGATTCACCAGCCAACCAGAAAGTCGATTCGCTGTCCAATCAACGCGTAATTTCGGCTTCCTCTCGCAAAGTAGATCCGCCGTCTAATCAAAAAACTGATTTGGCATCTGTCGCGGCCCTGGATTCGCCCTCCGCTACGAAAGTAGATTCCAGAGCTGCCGAGGGGCGGGTTTCTCGATCCGCGCCGAGAGAAGATTCGCGATCCGCTAAGCGGCCAGAGTCACCCTCCGAAGAAATGGGTCCGCCGACGATTGCAGTGAGTTCCGCAAAACCGCACGAAAGATCGAAAGATGCGCGACTGGCGGGTGCACGGGATTCGCGAACGTCGAGCTTGACGCTCCCGCAGGACAAGACGATCAAAATTTCCGTCGTCACCGGTCCATCGCAGGGGAAAGAATACGATTTGTCGCGGCCGCTCGTGACCATCGGGCGTTTGGGAGGCGGCGCCGATATAGAAATTGACGACGCTGAAGTCTCGCGTGTGCACTGCGCCGTGGAAGTGAGGCGCGACACGATTCTCCTGCATGACATGCGCTCGACGAACGGCACGTATCTTGGCGATTCCCGCGTTTTCTCCGCGCGCCTCGAGGACAGGTCCACGTTTCGCGTCGGATCAACAATTTTGCAGGTGAGTTTTCTTACATCGACAATCGGGCGGCGTACCCAATAAATCTCGCGAGGGACGAAGCGTAGCCGCTGCGAACGGCTTTCCGGGAGCCTCCCGGCTCTGAATATAATTGGCAGGCTCGCCGGGTTGTGAAGAAAATTGGCAGCTTCGCGGCTCTGAACAGAACTGGCTGGCTCGCTGGGCTTGAATAGAATTGGCGGAGACGAATTACTTTACGAGATTTGATTTGAAGTCTTGAGAAGCCATACTCCGCTGAGCCGCTTCGACATCGGTCTGGTTCGCGAACGGACCCACTTGGACGTGGTAGGAGTGCATCCACAGCTTAGTCTTGTGAATGGAAACGGCGTGGAAACCCAGCCGAGTGATTTGGTCGGCTGCCTGATCGGCGCGGTTCGCGTCTTTGAAAGAGCCTACCTCGAGATAATACTCGTGCAAATCTGATTTGCTGTCGGCCGGTTTCGGCTGGCTCGACAAGGCTGCGGTCTTCAGCACCGAATCTGGCGAAGAGAGCGGAAGAACGGCTGCAGACAAATCCGAATTGGCGTTTGCCGCTGTCTGAGCGTTCGTTGCATCGGCCGCCGCGGACGTTGCCGAAGGCGGAAGCTTTGAAGCAGCCGATAGTGACGACCGATTTCTCGTGTGCGCCGAATTTGTCCGCGCAGGCGAAGGCGCCGCTTTCTTCCCTGGTGCCGCAGATGTGGCCGTAGACGCCGGAAGCTCATGCCCAGACGCGGCACCCGATTCCGATTCGGATGCACTGCCGGCAATTCTTCCAAGATCAACTGCGCTCGTCGCAACTGTGGAATCCGCATCGTCTGCCGACACTGTGTCAAAGGGCAAGGGAGCACTTTGCGCGGCAGGCGATGGCGAACTCTGCAACGATAGCGGAACCGAAGGCCCGGCCGCCCGCGCATGGCTCCTGCCGCTGATTCCGAACGCGACCACCGCACCCAAGAGAACGATACCGAGCGTTGCTGCTATTGACTGGGTGCGCGAGAATTTTATTGCGCGGTAATCGTAAGCGCGCGCGAAGGCGATGGCTTTCCGCGTTTCTTCGCTCACAACCCGGCTCGCTTCAAGCGCTGCGTGACGAGCCTTAACGGCGAACGCCGCCACATGGGGACGCGCTGCCCGCGCTTTCTCGATTCCATAGGGCATCCAGCGATGTATTTTGAGATCCGGCAGGCGAAGCTCGAGCGACAGTTTAGTCGTCGCTACCTTCTCCAAAGCCGCATTCAGCTCAGCCGCCGACTGAAAGCGCTTGGCGGGATCTTTCTGCAGACATTTCAAAATAAGCGCTTCGACATGCGCCGGCACGCTTGGAACAATTTCACGCGGCCGCTTCGGGATCTCGCGAACCTGCTTCAAGGCGAGCGCGATCGGCGTGTCGCCATCGAACGTCGGCGAACCCGTAACCATTTCATAAAGCAGAAGGCCGAGCGAGTAGATATCCGTGCGCGGGCCCATAGGTTTGAGCTCAACTTGTTCAGGGGCCATGTACGCGGGCGTGCCGGCGATCGTGCCGGTCATTTGCACGTTGCCCTCTGACAGGCGCGCGATGCCGAAATCCATGATCTTCACGACGCCGTTGCGATCGAGCATGATGTTTGCGGGCTTCAGGTCGCGATGCACGATGCCCTGCAAATGCGCTTCGTGGAGCCCGGCGCATATTTGGCGCGCGATTTCGAGCGTCTCGTCAACGGGCAACGCTCCGATGCGGCGCAATTTGGAAAGCAGATTCTCGCCCTCGACGAATTCCATCGAGAGGCAAGCGGCGCCATTCAAACGGTTGAATTCATGAATCCGGCAGACGTTTTTGTGCGTGACCTTACGGGCGAGACACATCTCTTTACGCAAGTTTTGCTGCATTTCCTGGTCGGAAGCGATTCCAGGCCGCAACACTTTCAGGGCGACGATTTCGCCGGTTTCGAGGTCGCGGACTTTGTAGACGATGCCCGTGCCGCCAGTTCCGAGCTGGCTCAATATTTTGTAGCGCGCCGGGATGCTGCTGGGGACATCGGCCGAGTTGGATACGGCTGCGTTTGCCGGCCCTGGCCAGCCGCTGGCCGCAAGCTCGCCAAACCATTGATTCGGCTTGGCTTGCTTTGTTTTGGCAGCGTCGTCGGTAATCGTCTTCATCATCAGATCAGTTTTTTCGTGTTTTGGTGCACTCCGAGGATGGAGGTTGCAACGGAAGAGGCCAATAGCGCCTCGGTTTGGCCGTCCTAGTACACTCGTTCTACTCGTTTCCGCACATTCGCGGTGACTTCCAATGGCGAGTGCGGACGAAATTCGTCCGGTGCCAGAAGAACGCGCGCCGGCCAAATTGATTTTCAATTTCCGCCGAAGTCAAACATTCCGCTTTGCAAGAACAAAATAAATGCGCTGGCCGAGTTTCTCGACCATCCGGGCGGCGATGATTTGCTGAAGGATCTCGCTTGAGCCTTTTCGAAGCTCGCTGGATTGCCTTTCGGTTTCGCTGTGTATTGTAATTTGATTCATTAAACCAACTGACAAATACGGGACAAATTGTTGACGTTCGAGCGCGTTGCGGAGCGCGTCTCATTATGCGTAATCGTTTTGAGGATGATTCCGCTAAGTGCGATACAGCGGAATAAAAACTTCGAAGCGGCAGTTATATATAGTGACGCTCTAAGCGTTCAAAGGAGAATTTATGAAGAAGCATAGCTTGCGTATTTTGATCGCGGTACTCAGCGTCGCCGGTTTCGGCGCCGCTGCCAAGGGCCAGAGTCTCGACAAAATCGTGGTCAAGATCCCCTACGAATTTGTGGTCGCCGGCAAAACACTTCCGGCAGGCAACTATACCGTGGACCGTGTGGCCGATAGCGACCCACGAGCCCTGGTGCTCAGCAGCTTTGACAATCATGTGAGCGCGATATTCCTTGCGACTGACGTCGAAGACAGTCCCGCCGGCAAAGATGAAGTCAGTTTCGAAAAGGTCGGGGGGCAGCACTTCGTCAGCCAGATCAAGACGACCGAACATGTGTTCACGATTCCAGTAACCCGCTCGGAAATCCTGGAAGCGGCAGCGAGATCAAACAGCGGCACGTCTACTCCGGGAAGCTCGGCTGCAAGCAAATAGGTCATTCATACATATAAATGCATGGGGGCGGCCTGCGGGCCGCCTCTTTGCATCTGGGCTTGGCGTCGCACTACGCTCGGATTTTCTGCTTCAAACTTGTGCGCGCCCGCAGTGATGTCTCACGCGCAGGAATCACCACGGTTCGTAGCAGTCGTAGTTGCGTTGAGCTACGATTTTTCCGCCGCGAAATTCGAGAATGACGGCGAAGTGTGCGCGAATGGCTTCGCCCGCCGGGAGCGTATCAAACGGAACGGCGAGCGTGCCTTCCCAGAAAACTTCAAGCGCGACGGTGTCTCCGTTGGCGACTTCGTGGCGGATTTCGTAGCGCTGGCGCGCAAATTCCTTTTTGCCACGTCCGGAGGCTACGACCATTTCGGGAAGATTGCAGCGCGAGCCATGCGGTACGACGCGATTCGGAAATTGCACGTGGACCACATCCGGCGAGAAGAATGCTGCGAGCGCCGCGCCTGTGGCGAATTCCTCGACTGCTTTGAGATAACGGCGCGCAGTTTCGAGGTTCTTTGAGGGATTCGGCATGACGCCTCCGATGCGCTAGGGCGGATTGCAGCGTATCGCGATGGGGGCGGTTGCGCAAAGGAGAGAAGCAACGGATTTGGGATTTCAAATTTGAGATTCGAAATTAAATGCGCGAACCTGGGGGAAAAAGAGGGATTCCTCGATTCGCCGGGAATGACACCAAAGACAGACACCGCCGGCAGGGACGCCCTTCGAGACTCCCTTCGAAGTTCAGGGCAGGCAGGGCAAGCCGGCGCGTCGAAGTCTACTTGCTGCCAGGGAGGACACCGAGGGAGGCTGCGGCTACAGCGTCGCGCGTCGTGTTCTTGACGTTGTACATGGCTTCGTCGGCGAGATGCAGCAGATCGGCTTTCGTTTTCGAGTCACCGGGATACGACGCGATGCCCACGCTCGATGTGATGTGAACGTTCAGCCCGACATCTTTCAGCCAGACATTTTCGCGAATCAACTTGTGCAAGCGATTCGCGACGCTGCAGGCATTTTCCTTCGACGTCTGCGGCAGCAAGATGACGAATTCGTCGCCGCCGTAGCGAAACGCGAGATCAATCACGCGGCAATGATCCTTGATTAAGTCGCCGACCTCGCCGAGCAGCTTCGAGCCCATCAAATGGCCGTGCGTATCGTTGACCGCCTTGAAATGGTCGAGGTCAATGAAGATCAACGAAAATTCGAAAGCGTAGCGGTTCGAGCGGTAAATTTCCGTGTCGAGCATGAAATTCATATGCCGCGCGTTGTAGAGCGATGTGCAATCGTCCTTGATGGTCAGCTCGTGGATGCGATGCACGTGGCGCGCATTCTCAATAGCGATGGCTGCGTAATCGGCTAGCGCCTCGAGCAGCGCCAGATCGCGAGCGCCGAATCCTTCGGGGCCCACGCAATTGATCAGCTCGATCACGCCGAGGCATTGATCGCGGAAACGGACTGGAACGGCGACGATGGAGCGCGTTTCGACTTTTGTCTTCTCGTCCACTTTCGAGAAAAAGCGCGAATCCTGCGTGGTATCCGGAACGACGACAGGTTCGCCGCTCTGGGCTACCCAGCCGGCAATGCCTTGCCCGAGCTTGATGCGAACGTCGCGCAGGGCTTCCGCGCCGACGCCGGTGGCGATTTGGAAGTAGAGTTCGTTCTTGGCCTCGTCCATCAGGAGCAGCGACCATGTGTCCGGCCGCAGCACCTCATTGATTTTTTCCATAATGGTGCGGAGGACTTGATCGAGCTGCAGGGAGGAGGTGAGGGCCTTGCCGAGCTCGTGGAAAACCGAGACTTCGCTGCCCTCGGGCATGTCCACCCGGATACCGGGGCTCTGACGGCGCTCAATTCCGCTAAAAGGTTTGGACTCGGCCACTGTTCGCGTCAATTCTGTTGGAACTCATCTACTGAATTCGCCGGCTGAAAATACGCTGGCTGAAATTTGCCCGCTGAACTTGCCGCTAAACTCGAAAGTCGCGATGAGACAGACTTCCGCTCAGCGAATCTCCATTATAGTGAAGGATTTAGAGGGACTGCAACGGCATCGGACAGAGGCTTGCCGAAAATGAAACTCACACGTCCACAATGGGTAGTACCGTTGTACCCGATAGCCCCTGCATGTAGCGCGCGGTTTGCGTTGACATGCTTTCGCCACCTGCTATATTTTTCGCGGAGCAATTTTCCACCGGATGTCCACCACACCTTTCGGCGAGCGACTCAGACGCGAACGCGAGCTGCGCGGAGTTTCGCTCGAAGAAATCGAAGGCGCGACCCGCATCAAAATCAAATATCTTGAGGCCCTCGAAACTGAGAATTGGGTGGGATTGCCCGGTGGAGCTTTCAACCGCGGATTTATTCGCACGGTGGCGCGCTATCTCGGCATGGACGAGGACAGCATTCTGGCCGAATACACGCTCGCGCGAAAGGATTTGGCCGCAGGGACCGCCGTCCGGTTCGTCAGCTTGGAAAAGCAGCCGCCGCGCTGGCCACGCAGCGTAAACACGGGAGCGATTTTAGCGATTTGCCTGGCCGTAATCATCGGAATTAGCTGGCTCGGCTATCGGGGCGTGTCTGCCGCGTGGCGAGCAGCGTCGAGCCATCGAGCGGCGCGCGCGACGCGAACCACTCCAGCGACTCACGCTCCAGTTGCGGCCCCCGGTCCGGTGGAGGCTGGAATTGTCGCGATTCCTTCGCGTCTGCTTGAGAAGAGCGCTTCAGAGCGCGTCGTTACCGGCAATGCCGCCGCCATTGCCGCGAAGCCGTATTTTCAGATGAAAATTGAGGCTGGAAAGAGCGCGCGGATTCGCGTCGTGGCGGATCGCCGTCTCGTTTATACCGGCCATATCGCTGCGGGCGACACCAGACGATATCGAGCACGCAACACATTTGAAATTTTTTCGAGCGATTCCGGCGCCGTCCTGATTGAATTAGAAGGACAGACCATGCCTCCGCTCGGTCCATCAGGGCAGCCTGGCGGAGCGACGTTTACGCGGAAAGACATGGAAGCGGCAGCCGGGGGAACCCATTAGTTTAGTCGCCACCGCAGAGGTGCGCACCGAAATCCGGTCAGGCCGGGCGCACCGCGAGCGCAAGCTCGCCATTTGTTCGGGCAGCCTTCCGCTTTCGCCAGAAGACCGCGCCGAGCTTCTCGCCGTTCTTGCCGAAGATAGCGACGGCGACATCGCCGACCAAGCCGCGCACAAGCTTCTGACAATTTCGCATCAGGCATTTGTAGCCGCGCTCGAGCGCCCGGACGCGGACCTGCGGCTTTTTAATTACTGCGCGACGGAGATCGCTTCCAAGCCCTGCATTGCCGACGCGCTGGCGAAAAATCGCTCCTGCCCGCGAGATTTGGTCGCGCGCGCCGCCGGACACCTTACGTCGGCGGGAATTCAATCTCTCCTCGACGATCTTGACGGCCTCTCCATGTCGTCCGCGCTCGCTGAGTCTCTGGCGGGCTCGGTCCACGCGACGCCCGAGCAGATGGAATTGATCGCGGAATTGAGCAAAGGCCTGCCCGAGGAGCAGCAGGTTCGCGAAGCTGTGAAGGCGGCAGAGCCCGTTTCCGTGCGCCGTCAGTCACTGATTCAAAAAATCTCGAACATGACTGTGGTGGAGCGAATTCAACTTGCGATCAAAGGGCCGCGCGAGGCGCGCACTTCGCTGATTCGCGATTCGAACAAAATTATCCAGCGCGCGGTGCTGCAGTCGCCGCGATTGACGGAAACGGACGTCGAGAGCTTCGCCTCGATGACAAATTTGAGCGCGGACATTCTGCGCATCATTGCCGCGAATCGCGGCTTCATGAAGAACTACGTCATCGTGAGGAATCTGACGAACAACCCAAAGATGCCGCTCGATATTTCGCTGCGGCTGCTGCTGCGGCTGACTCCGACCGACCTCAAGCATCTTACGGTGAACAAGAACATTCCGGAGACGCTGCGCTCGATGGCCGTAAAACTCTTTCGCCAACGCATGGTCTCGCAGCACGACGAGGCTTAGGGCTCACTTCGCGTCAATTCCAGTCGTGCACCACTTTTTGCCGGATTCTCTGCGGTAAGTTCGGATACCCGGTCGGGGGCGAGATCCTGCGCATGTTCGGGCTTATTTTCGGGTTGGCCGCAGAAATATTGATTATCAGACGAACGGCAAGCATGTAATCGTAGCGCCGGCATCTTGCCGGCGGTTTTGATTTCTGCTGCCGGGCAGAAAATCGCCGGCAAGATGCCGGCGCTACGGATGCATTTCCGGTTTTCGTAGGGTGGCCGGCAGGCCGGCCTGCTACTGCAAAATTCCCTGCAAGACTTTCCGATCTCCATCCACCGGCCCAATCGATAATCCAAGAATCCTGGAGATAAACGGATACAGATTCACATTTTCAAATGGCTCGACGGTTGCGCCGCGGCGTATGTCGGGCCCTTCCGCGTAAAAAATCGCGCGCATCGTCTTGAATCGAAACGGATCGTAACCGTGCATGCCTTTTATGTCCGGCACTTTGTCGTTGGGATCGGTGGAGGCTTTCGCTCGAATCCAGTACGGCCCGTTCAGCACGACGACGGGATCGCCGATTCGCGGGTTGTTGCTGTAGTGCAGGTTCGCAGGGACATCGCGCTGGCGGTAGACATTGAATTTGTCGCTCGCGCCGCGTAGCTGCTCGTAGGCCTTCTCCGCGGCCGCATCGCTCTTCGCATACATCAGCGCGCCGTCCGTCACAAAATCAGAGAGATCGGCCCAGCGATCGAGATTGATCCATCCGCCTTGCAAAGTCTCCATGCCGTGATCCGCGACGATGATGAGATCAATCGGCAGGTGAAGTTTGTTGAGCTTCGTCTCGAGATGCCCCATCAATTCATCCACATGGTGAACGGCAGCGGCTTCTTCGGGGCTTTCAGGCCCGAATTCGTGGCCGGCGTGATCGGTGTCCGGATAATAGAGCGTGATGAAATGAGGACGCGTGGCGGCGGGAAGGCGCAGCCACGCGATCACTTGATCAATGCGGTCCTCGTCGGGAACCTTTTCGTCGTACTTGAGATAATACGAAGGGCGCTGGCCTGCGATTTCAGCTTCTGAACCCGGCCAGAAAAAGCACGCGCTGCGCATGCCCTGATTTTCGGCGAGGACCCAGAGCGGAGTTCCGCCGTACCAACTTCCGTCGGTGGCTGTCTTGGGATCGCTGTACTTGTAGGACTGCTTGCGCTCGGGATCGTAGAAGCTGTTTGCGACGATTCCGTGATGCTCGGGATAGAGGCCGGTCACGATCGTGTAGTGATTTGGAAATGTCACCGAGGGATACGCCGGGATCATTCCATCGGGCGCGCTTGCGCCGCGCGAAGCGATAGCCAAAAGATTCGGAGCGCCGTATTTTTGCGCGTAGTCGTAACGGAATCCATCGAGCGAAACGAGGACGACGTAAGGCTTTTGCCGCTGCTCGGCGGCGTTTGGGCCGTGCTCAACCGCAATTACGGGAAGTGCGGGCGCGGGCTGCTTCTGCTCGCAGTTGCGAAACATAAACAGCAGTACGATCGCGATGGACAGCCGGCTGATGACGTCGCCGAATTTAGTCTTCATTCGAGTCACCTTTTATTTCTCGACAACCGTCTTTCTGCAGATCATTTGTCCGCGAATTATTTTTGTGCCAGCGAGGCGACAATCTGCTTCTGATATTCGCGCGCCTTTTGCAAGATTTCGTCTTCGTTGAGCGTGAGCGCCTTTCGCTCGTCCATTATGACGCGCCCGGCAATCACCACGGTTCGCACATCTGTCGCTTTGAGAGCGAAAACTAGTTCCGAATTGACGTTGTACATCGGCGCGGCGTGAGGCGCGCTCGTATCCACGATGATGAGATCGGCTTGCTTCCCGGCTTCGAGAGAGCCGATGCGCTTCTCGAGATGCAAAGCGCGCGCGCCGCCGATCGTCGCCATCTCCACCACTTGCGCGGCGGGCAGCGCGCGGGGATCCATGCGCGAAATCTTTTGCAATTTCGCCGCGAGATCCATTTCCTCGAAGAGATCTTGTTTATTGTTGCTTGCCGCGCCATCGGTGGCCAGACCGACGGGCACGCCTGCCGCGAGCATTTCGATAACGGGCATCACGCCGGCAGCTGTTTTCATGTTGCTCGAGGGATTGTGCGAACAGCCCACGCCGAAGTGCGCGAGCGTGGCGATGTCCGCGGAATTCACGGCGATGCAGTGCGCGCCCAGCACGTCCGGGCCGAGGACGCCGATTCTTCCGAGATACGCGACGGGCGTGAGGCCATGCTTGGCGCGGCTTTGCTCCAATTCGAATGGGGCTTCCGCGATGTGGATGAGAATCGGCGCGCCATTCTTTCGCGCCAGCGCGGCAGAATCCTCGAGTGTTTTTTCAGAACACGTGTAAATCGAATGCGGAGCGACGGCGGCAATAATCAGCGGATCGCCTTTCCAGTGATCGATGAACTTCTGCGTGTAGTTATAGGCTTGATCGAGCGTCTTGTTGTCGGGCGCGGGAAAATCGATAATCGTCTCGCCCAGAACGCCGCGCATGCCCGCTTCTTTCGTCACGCGAGCGACGGCGTCTTCGAAATAGTACATGTCCGCGTAGGTGGTGATTCCGCCGCGCAGCATTTCGAGCAGGCTGAGCTTCGTTCCCCAAGCCGCAAAATCTTCGGTGACGTTGCGCGCTTCGGCCGGGAAAATATATTTTCGCAGCCAGTCGTCGAGGCTCAAATCGTCGGCGAGGCCGCGGAAGAGGCTCATGGCGGCGTGCGCGTGGCTATTGATCAGCCCCGGCAAGACGATTTTCCCGTGTGCATCGATTGTGCGCGCCGCTTCGTAGCGCGATTCAATTTCCTGGCGCGCGCCAACGGCCACAATCACATCGGCGCGGACGGCGACCGCGCCACCTTCGATCACCCGCTTGCCGGAATCCATCGTGACCACCGTGCCGCCCGAAATGAGCAGGTCCACGCGTTCTTTCTGCGGCGTGGCAGCTTGCACGTGTCGAGTAGCCACGCAGAACGCGCAAATCACAAAGATCAGCAACAGGAGTGAGAGAAATTTCTTTGGCATGATTTTCCCCAGAAACGAATCTCTACAGGAACGATCGGTCGAATGGGCGCGGCAGAAGCGAGCCTGCGGTTTCGCGCTCAACTTTGCCCTTGAGATTGGCGAGGGTGACGGGAATATCGCCGCAGAATTCCCAGATAATCTGCCGGCAGGAGCCGCACGGCGGCGTGAGAATTTCGGTGTCGCATACGACGGCGATGGCATCGAATTCTCGCTCGCCCTCGGAGATTGCTTTGAAGATGGCGACGCGCTCGGCGCAGAGGGTAAGGCCGAGAGTCGCGTTCTCGATGTTGCATCCCTGGATTATTTTCCCGGATTTTGTTCGCAGCGCCGCGCCCACGCGGAATTTGGAATAGGGCGCGTGCGCTTTTTCGCGCGCCACCCGCGCCGCGTCGATTAGTTCCTGTTCGTTGCTCACGTTCATGCCTCTTCTCAAGTGCCTCGATTTCACGTTCTCACGCGCAAATGGCAGCGGTTTGTGTAGCGCCGGACCGGGTTTCGTCCGGCACGTCTTTCGGCCATCGCACGATCCTCGCCCGAAAATGCCGCACAAAAATCAGTGCGGCGCTACATGGCTCCCTATTTTCCGCCGGCGTCGGCCGCAATTCGCGGCAGGACAGCGCGCAGCAGCGCGACGAATTGGCCCTTCACGCGCTCGCCCGTCTCCATTACTTCGGCGTGATTGATTGGCTGATCGAGAATTCCGGCAGCCATATTGGTCACGCAGGAAATTCCGAGGACGCGAATGCCCATGTGCCGCGCGACAATCACTTCCGGCGCCGTGGACATGCCCACGAGATCCGCGCCGATTGTGCGCAGATAACGAATCTCCGCGGGCGTTTCGTAGCTCGGCCCCGTAAGAGCTGCGTACACGCCTTCGAAAACTTCGATACCCAGCCGCCGCGATTCTTCGGTCGCGATGCTGCGATAGGATTTCGAGTAGGCCTGCGTCATATCCGGAAATCGCGCGCCAAAGCGCTCGTCGTTCCCGCCGATCAATGGATTCGAGCCCTGCAAATCAATGTGATCGCGTATCACAACCAATGCGCCCTGCTTGAAATCGGTGTTGATGCCGCCGGCGGCGTTCGTAAGAATTGTAGCGCGAATACCGAGGCGCCCGAGCACGCGCATCGGAAACACAACTTCTCTCAGCGAATATCCCTCGTAGAAATGCACGCGGCCCTGCATCGCCGCCACTACGACATCGCCGGCCTTACCAATCACGAGGCGGCCCGCGTGTCCCTCGGCCGTCGATCGCGGAAACCCGGGAATCTTTTCGTACGGGATTCGCACGGCTCCGGCGAGATCGTCGGCAAAAGCGCCGAGGCCCGAGCCCAGAACTACGGCTACGCGCGGCCGCAGCTTCGTCTTCGAGAGAATGAATTTCGCGGCGCGATCGGCATGCGCAAAATCGCTCGCGCCACCGCCGCCAGCGCCTCCCCCGCGCGGACTCATCGCAGCATGATTCCCACGATCGAGGCCGACATGAGATTCGCCATCGTTCCCGCCATCATCGCGCGAATGCCTAGCCGCGCCAGATCGCCCTTGCGATTCGGCGCGAGCGCCCCGATGCCCCCGATTTGAATTCCGATCGAGCTAAAATTCGCGAAGCCGCACAACGCGAATGTGGCGATCGTAAACGAGCGCGGATCGAGCGAGTCTTTCATCGGCCCGAGCCGTTGGAACGCGATCAGTTCGTTCGTCACCGTGCGCAATCCCAGCAAATTGCCGATCGTCGGGCAGTCGCGCCACGGAATTCCGATGAGCCACGCGATCGGCGCGAACACCCAGCCGAAAACTTGCTCGAGGCTCGATGGGAACCAGCCGATATGCGCGTGAACGAAGCCAAAAATTCCGTCCGCGAGATAGAGCAGCGCGATAAACGAAATCAGCATCGCGGCGACGTTGATCGCCAGGTGCAAACCGTCAATCGTTCCCCGCGAAATTGCGCCCAGCGCGTTTGGATCCCGCTCGATGTCGGCCATCTCCACTTTGCCGCTCGTCCTCGGCGTTTCCGTTTCAGGCACGAGCATCTTTGAGAGAAGAATCGTTCCCGGCGCCGTCATGATGACGGCCGCTAAAAGATGCTTCGCCTCGATGCCGAATGCAATGTACGCGGCCATGATTCCGCCCGATACGTGCGCCATCCCACTCGTCATCACCGTCATCAGCTCCGATTTCGTCAGGTCGGAAAGAAACGGGCGAATCGTCAGCGGCGCTTCGGTCTGTCCCATGAAAATACTCGCGGCAACGTTGAGCGATTCCGCGCCGCTCGCGCCCATCAAGCGCGTCATCACCCACGCGGCCAATTTAATGACGGCCTGCATCACGCCCCAGTGATAAAGCAGCGCGAAAACCGCGGCGATGAAAATAATCGTCGGCAGCACCTGAAACGCGAAGAAGAATCCCATCGGGGAGCCCTTCTTGCCGAGGTCACCGAAGACGAATGACGAACCGAAAAACGAAAAATCGAGAAGCCAATTCACCGCTGCGCCTGCTTTTTGAAAGAGGATGCGGCCGTATTCCCAGCGCATCACGAGAAATGCGAATACGATTTGAAGGCCGAGACCCCACGCGACGGTTTTGTAATTAATCGCGGCGCGGTTCGTGGAAAATAAATAGGCGAGGCCCATCATTGTGAGCATGCCCAGGATGCCGATTAGATGGTGCATTCATTTCCTCCGCGCAGAGTGGTCTATCGTAGCGCCGGCATCTTGCCGGCGTTTTTTCGCGCACGATGCAAAACTCAACTTGCGACCGCTCGGCCTAGCGTCGCGCAGGTTTCTTCGTGCGCGGAAATTCGCCGGCAAGATGCCGGCGCTACGATGACATTCCAGCCGTCAAGCGCGCTTTCCTACATGCGCGAAAAAGCTTCGGTGCGACTTCTGCTCAGCGCTACGCCGGGCCGTCCGCGCCAATCACTTTGCGCACGAGTGGCTTGGCGGATGGGGCAGCGGGCCCAATCACGAAACTATCGGCCAACAAGCCGAGCGCCTCGCTCTTCCGCTCGTCCGAATTGTAGTGAATCGTGCAGAGTACGCTGCCAGCCAGCACGTGATCGCCGACTTTTTTTTCGAGCACGATGCCCACGGCCGGATCGATCGAATCCTCTTTCTTCGCGCGTCCACCGCCGAGCAGCATACTGGCAACGCCGACCTGCTCGCAGCGAATCGCCGTGACGTAGCCCTCTTGCATCGTGATCGCCGCAGCCTTGTTCTTCGCGTGCGGCAACCGCGACGGATCGTCCACCACGCCCGCGTCGCCGCCTTGCAGCCGAATAATCTCGCGAAACTTGTCGCGCGCTGCGCCGCTCGCAATCAACTCCGCTGCAAGGATGCGCCCTTCGGCGACACGTTTGCTCTTGCCGCCGAGAACAAACATCCATGCCGAAAGATCGAGGCACAGTTCGCGCAAATCGTCCGGGCCGCCCCCGGCCAGCACGTCAATACATTCCTCAACTTCGAGCGCGTTCCCAACTTTGCGCCCGAGCGGCTGGTCCATGTCCGTGATTAGCGCGACGATCTTCTTGCCCATCCGCTGCCCCGTTTCCACCATCAACTCCGCGAGATACACGGCATCTTCTTCGCGCTTCATGAACGCGCCGTCGCCCGTCTTCACATCGAGCACCAGCGCGTCAATTCCCTCCGCGAGTTTTTTGCTCATGATCGAGGCGCAAATGAGATAGGGACTTTCAACGGTCGCGGTAACGTCGCGCAAGGAGTAAAGCTTTTTATCGGCGGGAGCAATCTGCGGCGTCTGCCCAATCAATGCGCAGCCGCATTGCTTCAGAACTCTTCGAAAATCGGTGAGCGAGAGATTGACGTTGAAGCCGCGAATGGATTCGAGCTTGTCGAGCGTGCCGCCAGAGTGGCCGAGGCCGCGCCCGCTGATCATCGGTACGTGCAATCCGCCCGCGGCCACAACTGGCGCAACGACGAGCGAAGTCTTGTCGCCGACGCCGCCGGTCGAATGCTTATCCACCTTCGTGCCGGAAACGTCGGACAAATCGAGCACTTCGCCGGAATGAAGCATGGCTTCGGTCAACGCGGCGAGTTCGAGCCGCGTCATGCCGCGCCACACAACGGCCATCAGCCACGCAGCGAGCTGGTAATCCGAAATGGAATCGTCGGTCGCGCCGCGAACGAGGAACTGGATTTCCTCGGGGGTAAGTTCCCCGGCGTCTCGCTTCTTGCGGATGATGTCAACGGCGCGCATGCCCAGACGCACGCGCGGTCGCGTGCGAGAAATAGATGCGAAGGCTAGCATCGCCGCAAAGCCCAGTCAACGAACGTCGTGCCAGGATGGCCGGTAAGATTCCGCTTAATTCGTTCCTCAGGCACTCAGCCGCATGCTGGTGAGCTCGCCATTTGAGACCCAACGTGAGGGTGATTTCTTTTCAAAAAGCGCATCACCAAATGAGGTTGGTAATTTTCTCCGCTTGCTCAGCGTGGATGACTCGACATGAAAAGAGCTGACAAAGTAGCCGGGGTAATTCCTAACACAAGCTACGCGTAGCGGAACGGCCGCTGCCCGCTGCTTCTCCAAAAGTAGGCGAGGATGATCACGCTTGCGATCGCCGCATAGGCGCACCACAACGAGGTGAACGCGTACCGCTTGAATGCCATTACGATTAGAAGAATCGTCAAGTTTGCCGCGCCGAAGGCCACCATGGCCCTGACCTTGGAAAAAAACAGCGAACCGCACGTCGCAATCACATACAAAATCGCAACGGCCGTATTGTTCGTCGCTTGATTGATGTACACGATGCTGTTTTCCTTGACGTATACCTGCGTTGGAAATGCCGTCAGCGCCCACAATATATAGAGCGCCGTTCCCGTTCCGATGGCGAGGAACGGCAGCATGCTCTTGCGGCTCTTCGCGTCGGCCTCAAACAGCAGCACACTGAGCGGCAGGAGGAATGGAAGCAGCCCCTGCGCGTACAGCATGAACGCCGCACCCATGTCGTGCGTCACCGCCGGCGACAGCTTCCCATCGAGTCCCAGCCAGACGAATCCCTCGATGAACTGATGAATGGCAAAGAGCGTGGGCAGCGACGCGAACAGCAATTCGCGCCGGTGCTTCACCTTCTTCAATGTAACCACCCCGATGGCGCCCAGCGCCGCGCTGCCAATAAAGTTCGCTGCTGCTGAAAAACACACGGCTCGTTTTCTCCCGTGCGAGGTTTACACCTATCCTCGCTGAACTCCAAGCACTTCTTAGGAATGCCTGTAACTTTTCCCTGGCTCGTGGATACCTATAACGAGAGCTTACCGGGACGGCAGGAATCGCCCATTTCTGCTCTCGGGCCGCACACTTTCGCCCCGTCGAAGGAGAAATCATGGCAACAATCGCCGGAGGAAACATTGAATCGCCAACGCCCGAGCTCATTGCGCCGCGCTGGCATACGGCGCTACTCATCGCCTTGTTTCTTGGGCTCGCGGTGGGAGGGGCGTTCTTTCAACGCCATGCCCGCTCGCAGCCTGAAATGTTGCATCAGCATCCGGAAGTCGCGCCTCTCTACATTTCGCTGATCGCGATGGAGTGGGGCTTGGTCATTTATGTTTGGAGGGGCGGGCTTCGCCGGACTGGAACGAGGCTCAGCGAACTCATTGGCGGGAGTTGGGCAAACGCGAAAGATGTGCTTGTAGATTGCGGCCTCGCGCTCAGCTTGTGGGCAGTTTGGATGCTCTTCGAAACGATGTGGAGTCGCTGGCTCGGCCCCGAGCATGCAGCTTCCATCCAGACATATTTGCCGCAGCGGGCGCTGGAAATCATCCTTTGGATTGGCGTTTCCATCAGTGCTGGATTCTGCGAGGAATTGGTTTTTCGCGGCTACTTTCAGCGGCAGTTCGACACGTTCACGGGCAGCCGCTGGATTGCGCTGTTCCTGCAGGCGCTGCTGTTCGGAATTGCGCACGGCTATCAGGGCATCGAAGCTTGCGCAAAAATTGTGTGCTTTGGCCTCTTGTACGGTTTGCTAGCGCTTTGGCGCAAGAGCCTGCGCCCGGGCATGATCGCGCACGCCGGCTCGGATATTCTGAGTGGGATCTTTGGCATCTAGTGGCGTGCTGGGGTGCGGTTCCACTGGTATAACGGTCTGCGCCAAGTGAGCCGTCAGTCCGAGATGCCCGAATGACAGACTTCAGCTCGCTCTACAAAAAGTACGCGCCGGACGTGTACCGCTTCGCGCTGTACTTGTCGAACGAGCGAGGCGAAGCCGAGGACATCACCTCCGAAACGTTTGTGCGGGCCTGGACCTCACCCGAGCCGATCGAGATGGCCACGGTGAAAGGCTACCTCTTCACGATTGCACGCAACCTGTTTCTTCACGGGCTGCGGAAAAAATCTCGTCACGTCGCGCTCGATGACGATTTGCGCGACCCGCAGCCCGGTCCCTACGTGCAGGCCGAGCAGAGACAACGATTACATTCCGTAATGGCCGAACTTCAGACACTTCCGGAAGCGAGCCGGTCTGCGCTGCTGATGCGCGCCATTGACGGAATGGCGTACGAGGAGATCGCGCAAGTACTCGGCATTTCTCTTGCCGCGGTGAAAGTGAAGATTCATCGGGCACGCCTGGCGCTGGCGGGAATTCGCGATGCATAGCAAGCGTCGAGCATGACCACGATGGATGGAGGCGAAGATGAACGTAACCAGAGAAGTGATTCTTGATCTCCTGCCAGTTTATCTTGCAGGCGAAGCCAGCCCCGACACGCGCGCTCTAATCGAAGAATTCGTGGAGCAGGATAAGGAGCTGGCGCAGCGCATTCGGGTGCAATGGGCGGACAACTTCGCCAAGATCGCGCCCGCGGCGCTTCCACCTGATTTGGAATTGCGATCGTTGCGGCGGACGCGCGCAATCATCGGCTGGCAGAAGTGGCTCTTCGGTTTCGGGATTTCCTTCACGGCGATAGCACTTACCAGCCAAATATCCTTCGAGAACGGCCGCATTAAGGATTTTCATTTCCTGATGCGTGATTTCCCCGCTCAATTTGGAACGTTCGCGTTGCTGGCCATTGCATGCTGGAGCGGCTACTACGCAATACGCCGAAGCCTGCGCACGCCCAAGCCGCCTAAAGTATGAAGATTGTTTCCGCTCGATGAACCCGATGAAATCCGCTCAAACCGCCCGATTCGCCGGATAACAGAAAAAGAAAAAAGCTGCTTGACATATTCCCATATAGGAATGTATTATGGCGTCATGCCTCGCGCATCCACAACTTCGGACGCCTTCAACGCAGTCGCCGAACCCCGCCGGCGGGAAATATTGAACTATCTCGCGCTGCGGGAGCGGCCCGTCGGGGATATTGTCCTGACCCTGGGATTGGAGCAGCCCTCGGTCTCGAAGCATCTGCGCGTCCTCAAAGATGTAGGCCTGGTCAATGTGCGCCGCGACGGCCGCCGGATGCTCTATCGAACCAACGCCGAAGCCATCCGGCCGCTTCACGAGTGGGCCGGCACGTTCGAGCGTTTCTGGCGCCATCAGTTGGAGCGCGTCAAGGAACGCGCTGAGAGCCAAACGAAGAAGTAGAAAACCGAGTCCTTTCGGATCTGAATACAAGTAAATGCAAGGAGGAGACAACAATGACACTGACTGCACCGACGATCGAGAACTTGACCTTGAACCTGAATCAGGAAATCCACGTTCGAGCGCCGCTCGAGGTGACCTTCGCCGCGCTGCTCGAGCAGATGGGGCCGCACAACGAAACACACGACGGCAAGCCGATGCCGATGAAGATCGAGCCGTGGCCGGGCGGCCGGTGGTATCGCGATTTGGGCGACAGCAACGGCCATTTCTGGGCGCTTGTGCAAGCGATCAAGCGGCCGACGTTGCTGGAACTTAGCGGGCCGCTGTTCATGTCATCTCCTGTCCTCAACAATATGCAGTATCGGCTGAGCGCGGAGAATGACGGAACTCTGATCACTTTCCGCCACACCGCGCTCGGTTTCGTTCCCGAGGATTACAAAGGCGGGATGGCGCAGGGCTGGACGCATATGCTCGAACAGGTCCGCAAGCAGTCCGAGACACTGCGCACCGGGCGAGTGGCTGGATAGTGGCGGCGCCGAAATCCGCATAGGCACTAGAGGAGGCGCAAATGTGCCCACTCTGTATCGCAACCGCGGCGTTGATGGTCGTTGGCACAGCCTCGACAGGCGGGCTGGCAACGCTCGCGATGAACAAGCTTTTTCGCGCTCAGAATGCCGCGGAAAAAAATAATTCAGAACTCAAGTCAAAGGAGAATAGATCATGACGCAGAGTCAAAGAGAATATCCGAAAGTCGTGTCACAAGCCGAGTGGCTTGCAGCCCGCAAGCAATTTTTGAAAAAGGAAAAGGAACTCACCAAGTTGCGCGACGCTTTAAGCCAGCAACGCCGCGAACTTCCGTGGGTTAAAGTGGATAAGGAATACGTCTTCGATGCTCCCGATGGAAAGAAAACTCTGGCCGAACTATTCGACGGCAGAAGCCAACTGATCGTCTACCACTTCATGTTCGGCCCAGACTGGAAAGAAGGATGCCCGAGCTGTTCGTTCAACATGGATCATACCGACGGCGCCCTGGTGCACCTGGCGCAGCGGGACGTGACATTTCTCGCAGTGTCACGAGCGCCATTGCCCAAGATCGAAGCCTTCAAGAAGCGCATGGGCTGGCGCTTCAACTGGGTCTCGTCGTTCGCGAATGATTTCAATCGCGACTTCCACGTGTCGTTCACCAAGGAAGAACTAGCCAAGGGCAAGGTGGAGTACAACTACGATATGACCGAATTTCCAAGCGAGGAAGCGCCGGGATATAGCGTGTTCTACAAGGATAACAACGGCGACGTCTTCCATACCTACTCGGCTTATGCGCGCGGGACGGAAGTGGCGCTAGGGACTTACAACTACCTCGATTTAGTGCCGAAGGGCCGTGACGAGGAAGCGCTGGCATTTACAATGTCGTGGGTTCGCCATCATGATCGCTACGTTGATGGCCACCTCGCCGACGCGACAAGACCCTACTGGCCCACCGTGGCCTCCGACGCGCAGCGCAGCGAGGGAGAGCACCGCTCGTAGGCTCATCGTCGCAAACAACCCGCCAATTGTGCGATAGCCGGCAATCATAAGTTCACGGTGCGGATCTGCCAGGACGTGGGACAATCCTCAATGATTCAGTAATCTGCGATTCAGGGCGGAGATCCCGAGCATTCCATGGAACCCATGATTCTGCGATTGGGATACGAGATCCAGTTTGAGCTCCCTGCTCCGGCAGCTATCGTGGCATTGCTCAACGTTCATCCGTCACGCGTTGCGGACCTGCGCGCTCCGGACGAATTAAGAGTCGAGCCTGCGTCGCAGTTGGACACTTATATTGACAGCTTCGGCAATCGCTGCGTCCGGTTTGTTGCCCGCCAAGGCGCGCTCCGTTTGACCAATTCGACTTTGATCTATGACTCAGGCCAGCCCGACAGCCAAAGCCCTGATGCGCGCGAAGTTCCGGTTCAGGAATTGCCATACGAGGCTCTGCGCTATCTCTACAGCAGCCGCTACTGCGAGGTTGACCGGTTCTCTACCATTGCCTTGGAGTTGTTTGGGGCAGTGCCTCCCGGATTTTCGCGCGTGCAGGCCGTTTGCGACTGGATACACACGAGAGTGAATTTCGGATACCAGCATGCGCGGCCCACCAAGACCGCTTTGGACGTGTATACGGAACGCTTCGGGGTGTGCCGTGATTTTCAGCATCTGGCCGTCACCATGTGCCGCGCTCTGAATATTCCTGCCCGCTATGCCACAGGATACTTGGGCGATATCGGTGTGCCAGTTTCCCCGACGCCCATGGACTTCAGCGCGTGGTTTGAGGCCTATCTTGAAGATCGCTGGTGGACGTTCGACGCGAGGCATAACCACCCGCGAATCGGAAGAGTGTTAATGGCGACGGGCCGTGACGCCTCGGATGTTGCCATAACCACCTCATTTGGAATGGCGAACCTCACTCAGTTCACCGTAATAACTGACCAACTGCCGCCCGAGCAGGCCCGCGCTGCTCAAGATACGCGCCGCTAGACTCACAGTTAGGCCATTTTCCAAATGTGTTCAAAACAGCACAGACGCCCACGCCAACGTCGCCTACCATGTCCCTCTAAATGGCGGGTTTAGTTTGTCTAAGCCACTTAAACCGCGAAGACCCCGGGAGATGAAATTTGAGCAGATTCGCACGCGCGAAGGCCGCTAATTTTAGAGACTTCCTATCCTCCATTGCTGCTTCCGAAGACGTTCAGACCGCGCCGGAAGACCTGTTGATAACTGCGGTTGATTTCACTCTGATCGGAACGGGTGCCTGTTTCGGGTTACTCCGCTCACTGGCGACACCCCGAGTCGCGAGTTCTTCATCGCGAGCGTAGATGGCAAGTGCACATTCGTCCATCCCTTGAGGATTTGAACCGCGACTCGCTTAGTTGTCCAACATCTTGTTCAGCGTCTCCCCGTCTATAACCGGTCAGGTTCGACCATGCCCATCCGTCTCAACTTCCGATTTGCCCGTCATCCGCCTGGAATCGGGTTGTGTCATCTGGCAAACGGCAAAACGATCATCAAGGCGGAATATGCCTCCGTGGGCTTATTCCATCCTGCTGATCACAGAGAGTAGCCCTTCCAGTTGCTAGAACTCCAGCTTCAATGGGTGGCCTGCGCGTCCCACTGGAATACCTCCTCCAGTGGCAAATTGAAGACCCGGGCGATACGGAACGCAGACTCTAATGACGGCGAGTATTTTCCCGCCTCAATCGCGGCAATCGTCTGCCGCGTGACGCCGATGCGCTGACCGAGCTCGGCCTGCGACATTTCGCCGTTGTGGAAACGAAGGATGCGGATCCGATTAGAAATCGATCCTTCCATCATGTCTGCCTGCGATAGCTCAACACGACTACGCCGTAGTGAACGACTTCCGCAGCAACGATCATGAAAAGCGCAGCATTGATGATGGACCATCCGCTGGAGCTGAAGGGCATGACGCAGCCCACCAGGATCATGCCGACGATAAGAACATAATAGGCGGAACTGATCGAGCGGCGCATTATTGCACGATCCCGTTCATCCGGTGGCGTCCGCGCATCCTGAGGAGTTCCGCGACGGAGATACAGATGGCCGGCGCCCAGGATTAGCATTTGCGCGATCGCTGCTACGGCAAACAGCCCAAGTTGGCGTAAGTTGGGCAATGCCCCGGGTAGGGAACGCATGGCAACGATCGTAAAGTACGGGCCAAACGTAACAGCCATTGCAGTCAGCGATAGCCAAGCGGTTTTCTCTCTGTACGGCACTTTGGCCTCCTCAGTTCACTCGTCGATTGTAATATGCAATATACATAGTGTAAAAAATAATGTACTCAATGTAAAGAAACTTTAACCACATTCAGAATAGATGTCAAGCCAAAATCGAAAGAAACGCCTAGGCGGATGGTCGGCACCGATTTGTCCGGTTTCCCCGTTTATGAGTCACTGACCAAAAGAGACCGTGTCTATTTACGGACCGGATCGAGTAACATTAGCCGGATTCGATCTTGCCAAGAGGCTGGGGAAGATGAAAACGAACATCCTCACACTCGTTCTTGTTCTCATAGTGTTTATCTTCGCGGGAATCCACTTCGGCAGCCTGCCGTGGACTCCCGCGCGAATTGCAGGCGTGGTGATCGGACTGCCATCGCTGGCGCTTCTGGTATTGGCCCGGATTCAACTAGGTGGCTCGTTCTCCGTCCGCCCGAAGGCTCAGGCCCTCGTCACTCACGGCCTCTATTCTCGAATTCGCAACCCGATCTACCTCTTCGGAGCCCTCGCGATCGCCGGGATCTTTCTCTATATTAATCAGCCGCTCTATCTCTGGTTCGTCGTCGTTCTCATTCCGTTGCAGATCTATCGAGTACGCCAGGAAGGAAAGGTCCTCGAGGCAAGATTCGGTGACGAGTACCGGCAATATAAATCGGGCACCTGGATCTGACAAACTCCACGCCTTGCGGCAGACCCATGCATACTCAGCAGAGATTGGGCATAATCGCCGAGTTGATTGACGAGATTCTGCTAAACGGACGATAAGACTCGTTCTGCTAGCGATAGAAGACGATCGGTTGAAGTCCTTGATCGTCACGCAGATCCGAGATCGGCACTCCTTCCACCAAATGCCGCCTCAGAATGGCTACTTTTTCCTCCGGCGTGTAGTGCATCCGTTGCTTCTTCATGTGTTCGCCCCGTTATCTTAACGGATGAACGCTTTCTCCATTTCCAGCTGAGGCAGGACAGCTCTTGTTGAACCTATTCCATGAAATTCAGCAAGCAGGCATTCTGTTTCGAGCAATCAGCCCAGGAAGAAGGCACCGGGCCAATGTGCTAAGCTGGGGCTGTTTCGTGCATAAGTTTTTCAGGGTTTATAGCGGGTTGTGACGGTGAAGAATCACCCCGACAGCGGCCAGTCAAAGCATCGCCGTCTAACCTTAGGATGGATATGAACGCACCCGGTAAAGCCAAGTCGGTTTCTGTGGGGGAAGCAACCGAACGGAAGCGAGCTAACGATCGCGAGCGTCGCCTAATCGCGGAGGCTGTCGAGGCCACCGCCAAGTTCCGCGCCATATTCGACCAAAGCCCGATATTCGCAGGTGTTATGACCCTTGACGGGACCGTCATTGACGCCAACCGTCTCTGCCTGGAGGTGTGCGGCTACCGCGCGGAGGAAATCGTGGGACGGCTCTTCTGGGAAACGGGTTGGTGGCGATTTAACAAAGACGTGCAGGACAAAATACGGGCTGCGACCATCCGAGCCGCGCTGGGTACATCCCACCGGGAGGAACTGACGTACCATTGGGCCGATGGCAGCGAGCACGTCGTAGACTTCGAACTTCACCCCGTCCGCGACGACCAAGGAAAGATCATCTTTCTCCATCCTACCGGCACGGACATTACAGAACGCAAGAAAACTGTGGAAGAGCTTCGAAACGCACGAGCGGAACTCGAGAAGCGAGTTGAGGAAAGGACAGCTGAACTCAATCGCGCCAACGAGAGCCTGCGTGAGCTTTCGGGCCGTCTCCTGCAGATACGCGACAACGAAGCGCGCACTCTGGCTCGGGAATTACATGACAGCGCGGGACAGTTGCTTGCAGCGATCAGCATGAACATTGCGGTCGTGAAATCTCAATCTCATAAGCTCGACCAAAGAGGGGCCCAAGCCGTCGCGGAAAACGAGCTTCTGCTCGAGCAAATTAGCACCGAGATTCGCACCATGTCGCATCTCCTGCATCCTCCGCTGCTTGACGAACTGGGTCTTCGATCCGCTCTGGGCTGGTACGTGGATGGTTTTTCTGAACGCAGTAAGGTTAAAGTCGAATTGGAAGTCTCGCCCGGCTGCGGTCGGTTATCTACAGTCCTGGAAACCGCGATATTCCGCATCGTTCAGGAATGTCTAACAAACATTCATCGCCATTCTGGGAGCAAGACTGCCGCGATCCGAATAATTCGGGAAAGCGGCCAAATTCTTGTTGTGGCCCAAGACTCTGGGACCGGCATTCCTCCCGGCAAAATGAGCTTGCTATCCCATGGCCGGAGCGGTGTTGGCTTTCGAGGCATGGCAGAGCGGATTCGAATCCTGGGCGGCGATCTAAAGATTCAATCGGACAGCAAAGGAACGGTGGTAACTGCAACGCTTCCATTTACGGGAGCCGATGCTGGTACAGGAAGAGAAGAAGTCTCCTGACGTTTCCAGAATCGCTCTGAGCTGAGCAGCGTCCGTCGCATCGCCGCAAACCTCAAAATTCGGATGCCGATCAAGGGCGAAGGTTCAGTTTCCGAACATTCGATTATCACCCACTGTTTCATAGTTCGAAGGCGATTGCGCCGCAGAAACGCCTCAGATCATCCCTGCCCCGAATCAATGCGGCTTGAAAGTCTTCCCGGTCTCGAGCAGCGTCTTCAGGCGTGAAAGAATGCGCGGCCATCCATCGGCGCAGGAAGTGTAAGTTGGGTCATCCTCGGCCCACTCGTCATGCGTCACCGTTACTTTGGTGGCTTCGGTCTCCGCCACTAATTCAAGAGTTACGCGAGACGCCTTGTCGTTCTGGCCCATTGCGAAAGTGTATTGAAGGAGTTTAGGCGGCTCAACCCTCAACACCTTGCCTCCAACATAAGTCATGGGCTTGCCATCAGGTCCAGGGCCGACCCACGCCATCAATCCCCCGGGCTTCAAGTCCGCCTGAAACTCGGCGCCCGAAAAGATGATGCGATTGGATTCCGGCGACACAAAGCCATCCCACACCTTCTCCGGCGTAGCAGCAAAGTAGAAAACATAATTCAGCGGCGCTTTCTGGCCCATAATTGTTCCCAACCTTTCGAACGCCCATCTTATATCGATAGCACAAAGAAATGCAGTTCGCCTTTGATGCAGCTCACGTCCCGGGCCCGATGAGGCGGGACGAGAGGCGAGGCTTTTCGTCCCTCCTCACGTCCCTTCGCCGCGCAATTCAAAATCAAACTTTTCTATCACGCCCTATGGTGGAACCTTATAAACTAAGCTCCTTTTTCGGCAAGGGGATAATGCGTGACGCTGAAGATTGCCAGCCGCGATGTCGGCGAGATCAGAATTCTGGAACTCGACGGCCGCCTCGTCCTCGGAGACGACAGCAAATCGTTCCGTGAGCGCGTAAAAATAATCGTTCAAGCAGGCAAAAAGAAAATTATTTTAAATCTGTCGAATCTCAGCTACATCGACAGTTCCGGCATCGCCGTGCTGGTGGCGACTTCCCAAATCGCACGCTCCCAAGGCGCCACTCTTAAGCTGGCCAACGTGGGCCCGAAGATCGCTGAAGTCCTGACGATGACCAAGCTCACTCCCGTCTTCGACATCTACACCAGCGAGGCCGCCGCCATCAACAGTTTCGACTAGCATTTTTCATTTCGATCTCTCACGTGACCCGATACGCAACGCCGCCGCATCTTGCTTGACGCCGCGCTCACCTCCGCGCCACCACCTCCGCCGAATCTCGTCTTCGGTCCGATTCTCCCGTCTCTGAGTCTCCAGTCTCATCGTCCCCCCTCCCAAAAGTTGGCAATTTAGTTCGCGTCATGCGAGCTGCGGATTTTTCTCCTGCGATTTTTTGAGCTTTAAACTTGTATACAACTTTGGAGCCCGAACGGGCCTACGGATGGTAATCCTGCGCTACGATCTTAAATCGTTATTTTGGCGATTTTCAACCCACACGGTATGTGGATGCAACTGAGCAGGATCGCGCCGACGGCATCGGAGAGATTGTGGGGCCTGGACGAATGCGGCGCGAAAATCGGTGCGGCGCCAGGAATGATTCTCGTCTGCTCCGGGTTCGCGAGTGCAGAGACCGGAGCAGACGGATTCGAAGCCGCAGTCTTACGGAGCGATGCGGTCGGCGATTGTGTCGGCGTGATAGGAAGCGTGTTCACGCATCGTGAACCAGCCGCTATTGCCCTTGTTCGAGTCAGATATGCCGTTGGCTTCGCTCGTGCCGAAATCCTGCCACGAGTTGTAACGCGTGATCGTCAGGAAAGCCCAAGGCGCGCCTTCG
>Ga0182018_10000562_pt1 | contig 47350 bp, 46 predicted proteins | sample 812P2MmetaG_FD_120490 | JGI IMG/M metagenome (GOLD analysis project Ga0182018, IMG submission 120490) | Permafrost microbial communities from Stordalen Mire, Sweden - 812P2M metaG | ecosystem: Environmental > Terrestrial > Soil > Wetlands > Permafrost | place: Sweden: Stordalen | collected... | reverse complement strand
CGATTGGCCCACCGGCGAGCGCGCCAACTTCAGCGCCGACCTGACCTGCTGCGCTCCTTCTTAAAACACAGTCCGCTTCCTTTGCGTCTCAAATAGGACATTATTTATACAGGAATCAATAATATGCCTAACGTAAAAAGCCGAGCTGCCGCCGACTCGCGGCGTGAACCGCGACAGCGGAACGGACAGCGCCAACGGTGGGTGGCTCTGGCGACTGGTTAGGCATCGGGTTTCTCATCTGTCACATCTTTCTGAAATCTCTTCCGCTGCGCTGCTCGCGCCAACAGTGAGCCAACGACAACGCAACCCAGCCCACCAAACCAAACTAATGGATTGGTGATGCGATGCTCTGGCGAAAGAATCGCCGTCGTGATAAAAACTCCCATACCGAGACCGGCGAGAACTCCACCGTTATACTCTCTCGTCGGAATAACGAATCCCCACTTCATTAGTCGTTCAGTTTTCATAAAACGTAAGATACCTAACAGGCAGTAGCCCGCAGCGCGTGCATAACCCCATGCACAGTTGATTTCGCTTTGACCTTTGTTAGCATGATCTTATGAAAGCAGATTTGCGAATTTCTATCAAGGATTATCAACGTAACAAAAACCTCAAAATCCAACTGACGCGGGTGCCATTTGGGGCGTCGCGCCAGTTCTGGGTGCGGATGAACGGGGTGCCGTGGCCCAAAGACGGCCTCCGTTGCCGGAGGCCGCCGAGCGTGGCTTGATTTGTTTTTATTTTACCCGGCAATCCTAACCTTGCTTTTAATCGCAATCGTTGGTTGAAGCCGGTCAGTGGCGATGACGATTAAGATTGGGATCGGGACATCGCCCTTTATTTCACCGGCCAGCCCGCCGCGACCATGCCTTTGTAACCGCCGATGAGCGAATGAACTTTGCGGTAACCCATCTTTTGCGCCGCGTCACAAGACAGCGCCGAACGGAAGCCGCCGCCGCAATACATGATGATCTCCGTGTCCGAGTCGGGATAACATTTTTCGAGGTCGCGCTCCAGAATGCCCCTGCCCAAGTGGACGGCCTCGGCGGCATGACCGGCGTTCCATTCGTGATCCTCGCGCACGTCCAGCAGGACGGCCTTGGGATTGGCGGCAAGCTTCGCGCGCGCCTCGACCACGCTGATTTCGTTCACGCGCTTTTTCGCGTCGCCGACAATTTTCAGAAATCCCGGTGAATGATCCACGCGCGAAACTTAATTCACACGCCGCGCCGGTCAAACAAATTTTAAGGCTCGACAGGGCGGGCAGCTTGAAATAAACCTGAAAACAAAACCAGCCGGCTGATTTATGAATGATGTCCCAAAAGACTTTTCCGCCGCCTTGAAAACGGAGGGTCTCGACGCTTTCTTTGCCGATTGCACGAACGCACATCGCCGGGAATACTTGAAATGGATCGAGGAGGCGAAAAGGCCGGAAACCCGAAGACAAAGAATCGCCAAGGCCGTGAAGATGATTTTGAAGAAATCGCTTGAGGAGGCCGCGCGTTCGAAGAAGAACGGATGATCGGTTCCCATCTGACTTCAGAAATTTCATTCGCAAGTTTTTTTCTTTGGCTTAACTTCGCCGCGTGTCGAAGCCAGTGAACAACACCGCCATCGCGGGCAGCCTGCTGCTCGTCGTCATTTTGTGGGGCGGCAACAATGCCGGAACCAAATGGCTCGTCGCCACTTGGCCGCCGGTCTGGACGGGCGGCACCCGCTTTCTGCTCGCTGGATTCATCCTGCTCGCGTTCCTGCGCTTCACCCCCTGGCTCGGCGAATTCAAGCCGCTTGCGCGCGGGCAATATCACCAGCTCTGGCTGCGCGGGGGCTTGAGTCTCGCGGCTTACATCGTCGTGTTTTGCTGGGCGCTGCGGCTGACGGCGGCGTCTCACGTGGCGCTGTGCCTGGGGGCGTCGCCCATCTGGGCGTTGCTGTGGGAGGAGCGTCCGCGTTTCTCGTGGGCCAGCGCGCGTCGCTACGGCGCGGCCCTGCTCGCGGTGGCGGGCGTGCTGGTTTTGTTCTGGCCGGCGCTAAAGTCGGCGGACATCAATCTGGCCGGGGAAATACTCGCGCTGGCTTCGAGCATCCTTTGGGCGAATTACAGCCGTCAAAGCCGCATTCTGGCCGCGACGATTGACGGCCTGGAGGTCGCCGCGCATTCGATGTGGATGTCAGGCGTCTGGCTGCTGCCGTTTGGGCTGCTGGAAATCGCCGCAAAGGGATTTGCGACGGATACGCGGCATTTCGCCGTGCAATCGTTCTGCGTTCTGTTCGGCGGCGTCGTGCCTTACGCCTTTTGGAACGGCGCGCTGCGTCACTGGCAGACCAGCCGGGTGATGCTGTTTAACAATCTGATTCCGCTGACCACGATTATGTGGGTGCATTTCACCCTGGGCGAGCCGATCACGCCGACGTTTTGCGCGGCGATGGTTTTGATCATCGCCGGCGTGGTGCTGGGTCAGGCCGACTGGTCGAAAATTTTCAGGACGCCGGAAAGTTTTTGAATTAAACTCTTCCTCATCGTCATGCTCATCCTCGTTCTCAAAATTTGAGGATGACGATGAGGACGAGATTGAGGATGATTCAATTCATGGACGTGAAAAATCTGAACGAAGTGCCGTCGTTCATCACCAAGGACGGCTCGGAAATCCGCGAACTGCTCGCGCATCGCAACTCCGCCATCCGCAACCAGAGCCTCGCCGAGGCGCGGTTGCCCGTCGGGGGCGCGACGCAGGAACATTATCATCCGCAGTGCGAGGAGATTTATTACATCACGCACGGGACTGGAAAGATGCGCATCGAAGGCGAAGTGCGCGACGTGAAGGCGGGCGATGCCATCGCGATTCTGCCCGGCAGCCGGCACAAACTTTGGAACACCGGCAACGAAATTCTTCGATTGCTTTGCTGTTGCGCCCCGGCCTACGAGGACAGCGACACCGTCATCACGGAATCGTGAATTGACGTTCGCGCCGCGACCCGTTTTACTGTCGGCATGAGAACGATCATGCTGTTGACCGTGCTGCTGGCTGGAATGCTGGCGGGTGGCTGCTCTTGGTTTCATTACACAAAAAAACCAGCACCGGCACCCGCCGTGCAACAATCCATCGTCACGCCGGACACTTCGCTGATTGCCAAGGTGATTTCCGTGAACTCCGTCGGGCGGTTCGTCGTGCTGGGCTTTCCCCCCGGCCAAGTGCCCAAGGTGGACCAAATCTTTTTTTTATACCGGGCCGGGCTGAAAGTCGGCGAAGTCAGAATCACCGGGCCGCAGAACGATAACAACATCGTGGCTGACCTTTCCACCGGCGACGCGCAAGTAGGCGACGTGGTGCGCGACCAGTAAGTTCAATCGCCGGACTTCGGCGTTTTTTCCGGGAGCGCCTTGACCGTTTTCGGCAGGGCTTCCCGCCGGTAAGGGGAATGGAGGTTGAAATAAATTCCGCACAGAGGTTTCGTCTCGTCACTCTGGCTCAAAATGATCGTGACCTGCTTGTCCAGCGCGATGCCATGCCGCAAGCCCGCGTCGCGGGACGCGTAGGCCTGGATCGCCTTGGCCATGAGCGATTCCAGCGAGGCCCGGAAATCCTCCGGCGTCTTTTCCAGGCAGACAATAAACCGGTCGTAATTCTTCACCGCCTCGGCGATCTCGCGCTTGAACGAATCAATTGTCATCCGCTCTAATTTAACCCATCCGCCGGAATTTGCAGCAAAAATTACTCCGCCACCGCCCGCAGTTTTGCCGGTGAACGCGGCCCGAACAACGCTGTTCCAATCCGGACAATTGTCGCGCCCTCCTCAATCGCCACTTCAAAGTCGCTGCTCATGCCCATGCTCAAATGGGGCAGGGGCGCGCGAAGGATTTGCTCGCACTCCGCCTTCAATTCGCGCAATCGCCGGAAATGCGGGCGTGATTTCTCCGCTTCCGAACTCCACGGGGGCACGCACATCAGTCCTTGAATTTCGATTCGCGGCAAGAAATTGACTTCTTTCAGATCACCCAACAGTTTCTCCGGCTGGCAGCCGAACTTGCTCGCCTCGCCCACGACGTTCACTTCGAGCAGGACCGGCATCCGCTTCGCCGCCTGCTCCGCGCGTTTGGAAATTTCCTGCGCGACACCCAGGCTGTCCACGCTTTGAATCATTTCAAAGAGTTCCACCGCGTCGCGGCATTTGTTCGACTGCAAATGCCCGATGAAATGCCAGCGCGTCTTGCCCGGACACAGCGGAATCTTCGCCCTGGCCTCCTGCACCTTGTTCTCCCCAAAAAAAAGCTGCCCGCAATCCACCGCCGCTTTGATTGTCTCCGGCGGATGCGATTTGGAAACGGCCAGCAGCGTGATGGAATTCGGCTCGCGGTCGCAGCGGTCGCACGCGGCGCGAATCCGTTGTTGAATCGCAATCAGATTTTCGGGCAAACTCACGACGCAATCGTAAATCGTAAATCTCAAATCGCAAATGTTTCTATGAATTACTGGCTGGTGAAATCCGAACCCGAAACTTACTCGTGGGCGATGTTCGTGAAAGAAGGCCGCACCGCATGGACGGGCGTGAGGAATTTTGCGGCGCGCAACCATTTCCGCGCCATGAAATCCGGCGACCGCATTTTCTTTTACCACAGCGGCGAGCAAAAATCCGTCGTCGGTCTCGCGCGTGTCGCCAAAGAATTTTATCCCGATCCGACCGCGGACGAGGGGGATTGGTCAGTGGTTGATCTTGCGCCGGAAAAGCCTTTGTCCAAACCCGTCACGCTCGCGACGATTAAAGCTGACAAAATTCTCAAGGAGATGGTTTTGGCGAAACAATCGCGCCTGTCCGTGTCGCCGGTGACGCGGGAACAATACGAGCGACTCCTCAAGCTGGGCGCAGAAAACTGATTGCGCGGGAAGAGTCTCATTCAGAAAAGCTGGAAAGGGCGGCGTTTCAGCGATTCTTCATTTCAAAAACGCGGCCAATAAATCTTGCCTTTCGCCGCTGCTTTCCTAAACTGTCCGACCGTTTTTCAAATTATGCACATGAGTTATTTCAGTGGAATCCTGGCGGACGCGCCCACCACGCCAGTTGCGGCACCTGCCGGAGGGCCGGGCGCGCAGCCAACCCCGATGCAAACTTTGCTGGGCAGTCCGATCATCATGGTGGTTGTCCTGATCGTGATGATGTATTTCATCATGTTCCGGCCGCAAAGCCAGCAGCGCAAACGCCATGCTGAAATGCTCAAGGTGCTCAAATCGGGTGATAAAGTCGTCACGAGCGCCGGTATTGTCGGCGTCGTCATCACGGTGAAAGACAAGACGGTTTCCATCCGCTCCGCCGACGCAAAAATGGAAGTCACCAAGGCGTCCATCACGGAAGTTCTCGAATCCAGCGCGGCGACTGAATCTTAAACCGCAATGAAAAACAACAACTTGGGCCGTTTCATCCTCGTCCTCGCCATCATTGTCTGGGCGCTGATCTCGATTAATCCGCCAACCTCGCGCGATCTGGCCCAGGAATTCGCCCGGCGCGCGCAGATTCCCGACGCGCCGTTCACAAATATGATGCCGCAAATTATGACACAATTTGCCTTGCTGCAAAAGACGAGCACGAACAGCGAATTCGCAAATCTCCGGGCGGCCGTCGGCACGAACGACCTTCAGCCATATTTTAACCACATCATAGACGCCAAGAACTCCATTGACCCAAACATGTTCATCCTGAACCGGCTTCAGCGCGACGCTTCGGGCAGGATCAAGCTCGGCCTCGATTTGCAGGGCGGCACGTCGTTTCTGGTTGCGATGGACACGAACATTCTGAACCAGGCGGCGGCGGACACGAACAACATCCAGCGGCGTTCGGATGCGACGAGCGCGGCACTGTCGCAGGCCTTGGACGTGCTGCGCAAGCGTGTGGACCAGTTCGGCGTGGCGGAGCCGGTGATTCAATCCGTGGGTGAAAACCAGATTCTGGTCCAGTTGCCCGGCCTGTCGCCGTCCGACAAGGAACGGGCCAAGGAGCAAATCCAAAAGGCCGCGTATTTGGAATTCCGCATGGTGAAGGATGACAGCGACGAAATCATCGGCAATCACGAGCCGGTTCCGCCGGGTTATGAATTACTCAAGCACATTGAACCGCAGCCCGGTGGCGCACCGCCAAGAATCGAACAGGTCATCGTGAAGAAAAAGTATGAGAACGGCCTGGCGGGTGACATCGTGAAAAGCGCGCGGATGGGCCGCGGCAACCTGGGCGAGCCGCTGATCGAATTTACGCTCACCGAGGACGCCGCGAAACAATTTGGCCAGGTCACTCGCGATTACGCCCCGCAAGGAAATGTTTTTCATCGCATGGCGATTATTCTGGATGGCGAGCTTTATTCCGCGCCTCAAATCAATGGACCGATTGAAACGGGCAATGTCGAAATCACGGGAACTTTCACCCCCGAGGCGGCGCAGCAACTGGCCAGCGTCCTGCAAAATCCGCTGCGGTCGCGCCTGCAAATTCTGCAAATCAACGACGTTGACCCGACGCTCGGCAAGGACTCGATTGCCAGCGGCATCAAGGCCTCGATTTACGGCGTCATCTTCGTTTCCCTCTTCATGCTGGTTTATTATCTCGTCGCCGGTCTGGCGGCGAACGTCGCGCTCCTCACCAACATCATCATCCTGCTCGGCGTCATGTGCTCCATCGGCTCGACGTTCACGCTGCCGGGCATCGCGGGCGGCGTGCTGACCGTCGGCATGGCGGTGGACGCGAACGTGCTGATTTACGAACGCATCCGCGAGGAACTTGCCAAGGGCAAGTCGTTGCGCGGCGCGATTGACGCCGGCTACGCCCGCGCGTTCGGAACAATTTTCGATTCGCACGTCACCACGCTCATCTCGTCCATCATCTTGATTTTCATGGGCACGGGCGAAATCAAGGGCTTCGGTGTCACGCTGACGATTGGTGTCGCCGCGAGTTTGTTCACCGCGCTCGTCGTGACGCGGCTGATTTTCAACTTCCTGCTCGACCGCAACATCCTCAAATCGCTGCCGATGCTTCACATCATTCGCAGCGTCAAGATCAATTTCATGAAAGCTGCGACGCCGCTGTTTGTCATCACCTGGCTGTTCGTGATTCTGTCGCTCGGCTTCGGTTTCACGCGGGGCGCAAAATTGTTCGGCGTGGATTTTCTCGGCGGCGACAGCACGACGTTTAGTTACGCGCAAAAAGTTGATGTGGATCAAATCCGTTCCGCCATGACCGCCATCGGCGAACAGGACCCGCAGATTCAATACCAGCACGTGAGCGGCGGCACCGACACGTTGCGCCTGACGACTTCGGGCAGCTCGGCGGACAAGGTGAAGCAGGCGCTCGCGGAAAAATTCCCGCAGGCGCAATTCAAGTGGCTGGGCAGCCAGCAGGTCGGCGCGACCGTCAGCATGGAAATACGACAATCAGCGATCATCGCTTCGCTGATGGCGCTGTTCGGCATTTTGGTTTACGTTGCGTTCCGTTATGAATTTTCCTTCGCCGTCGGGGCGATTGTCGCGGTGCTGCATGACGTGCTGCTGACCATCGGCTGTTACTGCATCGCCAACGCCGTTTCGGGCCGGCAGTTCAACGCCACCGTCGTTGCGGCGGTGCTGACCATCATCGGCTTTTCCATCAACGACAAAATCGTCATCTTCGACCGCATCCGGGAGCAGTTGAGGCTTGGCGTGCGCGGCACATTCCGGGACATCATCAACCTGTCGCTCAACCAGACCTTGAGCCGCACGATCATCACCAGCGGCACGGTGTTTCTGGCCACGCTGTCGCTGTTCATTTTTGGCGGCGGCGTCATCAACGACTTTGCGTTCACGTTCCTTGTCGGCATCATCACCGGCACCTACTCGTCCATCTACATCGCCAGCGTGCTGGTGTTGTGGTGGCACAAAGGCGAGCGCCCGGCCATCGGCGCGTCGCAGGTGACGATGCAAAACACGACGTCGGCGAAGGTCTGAAAATTTACGATTGAAGATTTGCGATTTACGAATCCATTTGCGCCGGGCACTTAAATCGTAAATCGTAAATCCAAAATGAATCGGATTGAAATCACGCCCTGGCACTGGATTAGTTTCATCCTCTTCGTGCTGGCTTGCATCGCGCTTGATTTGGGCGTGTTCCAGCGCCGCGCCCATGCCATAAAATTCGGCGAAGCTTTCGTTCGCACCGCGCTGTGGTTCGGGCTGGCGATGCTGTTTGCCGCCGGCATGGCGCACTGGCGCGGACGCGAGGACGCCGAGGCGTTCACCACCGGCTATCTCATCGAAGTTTCGCTCTCGCTGGACAACCTGCTCGTCATCGCGCTCATCTTCGAGGCGCTTCAAGTGCCGGCGGCGTTGCAGCATCGCGTGCTGGTATGGGGCATCCTTGGCGCGCTGGTGATGCGCGGCGTGATGATCGCCGCTGGCGCGGCGCTCGTGCAAAGATTCGACTGGGTGCTTTACGCCTTCGGCGCCTTTCTGATTTTTGCCGGCGTCAAAATGCTGTTTGACCGCAAAGAAATGATGCAGCCGGAAAAAAATCCCGTGCTGCGGCTCGCGCGGAAAACATTTCCCGTCACGCAAAACTTTGAAGGACAAAATTTTTTCAGCCGGCTCGACGGACGTTTCGCCCTGACGCCGCTGGCGCTCGTGCTGCTGCTGGTGGAAACCTCCGATTTGATTTTTGCCGTGGACTCCGTGCCGGCGGTCTTTTCCGTCACGCGCCAGGCGTTCATCGTTTTCACCTCGAACGTCTTCGCCATCCTCGGCCTGCGCTCGCTGTATTTTCTGCTCGCGGGCGCGCTCGGCTATTTTCGCTATTTGAAATTCGGCCTGTCGCTCGTGCTGGTCGTCATCGGCTTGAAGATGCTGCTCGAACCGCATGGTCCGAAAACGAAATGGTTTCAAGTGGAAATTCCGACGGGCGTTTCATTGATGACCGTCGCCGCGATCCTCATCAGCGCCATCGTGCTGTCCGTCATGGTCGCGGAACGCGAAAAGCGCACCGGCGCGGGCCAGCCGCCAAACCGCAAGCCGTGATGAAATTCCGCTGGACGCTCGCGCCATCACAGCCGCTCCTTGCCGGCCAGCTTGCGGCTTCGCTTAAAATTTCACCGCTGCTCGCGCAATGCCTGCTGAATCGCGGCTTGAGCGAGCCGGCGGCGGTTGAAATGTTTCTTTCACCCCGGTTGAAAAATCTTGCCGATCCGTTTCTGCTGCCGAACATGGGCAAGGCTGTCGAGCGGCTTTTTTGCGCCCGCGAGCAGAACGAGCCGCTCGTCATCTTTGGCGATTACGACGTGGATGGCGTGACTTCGACGACGCTGCTGCTGGAAGTTCTGCGTTCCCTCGGCTGGCAGGCTGACGCTTATCTGCCGAACCGAATGGACGAAGGCTACGGCTTGAGCCGCGACGGAGTGGATAATTGCCTCAAGAAATTTCCCGTCAAACTTTTGCTCGCCGTGGACTGCGGCTCTACCGCGGTTGAAACAATTTCCTGGCTGCGCGAAACCGGCGTGGAGGTGATCGTGTTGGATCACCATCAAGTTTCCGATCCTGCTCCCGAAGCCGTGGCGCTTGTCAATCCGCAACTCTCAGCTCTCAACTCTCAACCATCAACTGGCTTCACCGAGCTTTGCTCCGCCGGTCTTGCCTTCAAACTCGCCCACGCAATTCTTAAACGCGGACGCGAGAATAATCTGCCCGGCGCGGCGGAATATGATTTGAAGCCGTTGCTGGATTTGGTCGCGCTTGGCACCATTGCCGATTTGGTTCCGCTCACCGGCGAAAATCGAATTCTGGTCACCGCCGGCTTGCGGCAGTTGAATCAAACGCAGCGCGCCGGCGTTGTCGCGTTGAAAAAAGTCGCGCAAACGCCGGATAAAATCGGCACTTATGAAGTCGGTTTCCAACTCGCGCCGCGGTTGAACGCCGCCGGCCGCCTTGAAACTGCCGAGGAGTCGTTGCATTTGTTGTCGGCGAAAAGCTTGGAATCGGCAATGCCGCTGGCGCAAAATCTGGATCTGCGGAATCGCGAGCGGCAGAAAATTGAAAAAACGATTGTCGAACAAGTGGCCGGAGTCGTGCGCTCAAAGTTCGACGAGCAAAACGATTTTGTCATCGTCGAGGGAGAATTGCTCTGGCACATCGGCGTCGTCGGCATTGTGGCGTCGCGCGTGCTGTCGGAATTTTACCGCCCGACCATCATCATCGGCGGTGAAAATGGAGTGATGCGCGGTTCGGGCCGCAGCATCGCCGGTTTCGACCTGGCCGCCGCATTGCGCGAGTGCGGCGATTTGCTGTTGCGTCACGGCGGCCACGCGATGGCGGCGGGCTTGAGCATCGCGCCGGAGAAGATTGATTTGCTGCGGCAACGGCTGAACGACCTGGCGCGGCGCTCGTTGAAGCCGGAGGAGTTGCAGCCGCCGTTGCGTTTGGATGCAGAAGTCAGCCTTGACGAAATCAATTTTGAAATGCTCGCAGAATTGGAAAAATTGAAACCAAGCGGGCAGGGGAATCCGGCTGTGCAATTTTGCGTGCGAAATGTGTCGCACGCAAAGCCGCTGCAACGCATGGGCGCGCAAAAACAACACGTCAAAATGTGGGTGACAGACGGCACTGTCACGCACGAGACGGTCTGGTGGAATGGCGGCGATAAATCATTGCCGGTAGGGAAATTCGATCTTGCCTTCGCGCCGCAGGTGAACGAGTTCAACGGCCGCCGGACGGTGCAGTTGAAAATGCTGGACTGGCATCAGGTCTAAACGGCAATTTGAATCATGGTTTCCGCAATCATCGTCGCCGCCGGCAAAGGTGTCCGCATGGGCACGGACAAATTGTGGCTCGAAATCGCCGGCCGTCCGGTCGTCGCGCATACTTGGAAAAAACTCAACGACGCGAAGTGCGTGGACGAAATCGTTTTGGTCGTGCGCGACGGGATGGAATCAGAATTCAAAAAACTCGCGGCGCAGTTCAAATTTCAAAAGTTATTCAAACTCGTTGTTGGCGGCGCGGAACGGCAGGACTCGGTTTGGAATGGACTCGAAGCCGTTTCTTCACAAACGCAGATCGTGGTGATTCACGATGCGGCGCGGCCTTGCGTGACTGAAGTGTTGATTGTGGCGACGGTTGAAGCGGCGCGCGAAACCGGCGCGGCGGTCGCCGCGCAGCCGGTGACGGACACCATCAAGGAAACCGCCGACGGCAAAATCATTTTGCGCACCGTTGACCGCTCGAAGCTCTGGTCGGTGCAAACGCCGCAGACGTTTCGCGTTGAAGTCATCCGTCGCGCCATCGCCATAGCGCGGGCAAAAAACATGATTTTCACGGACGACACGGCGGCGTGCGAGTTGATCGGCCAGCCGGTCCGGCTGGTTTCCAGTGCCACACCGAATCCGAAGGTGACTGTGCCGGGCGATTTGCCGTTTTTTGAATCGTTGTTGCAATAATGACTCCGGGTTTTGCTTCTTTTTTTGCATTTTTGTGGTATTTTTTCAGGGCGTATGAACCGGCGTTTGATTTTTGGCTTGGTGATCGTGACGTTGCTGGTGAACCTGGCAGTCGGCGCGAAACTTTACTTGAGTTCGATCCGCGCGCCGGACGCCTATGACGAGGAATCCACGAACCTGGCGATTCTCTCCGACGCGCTCGAAAAAGTCCGCAGCGAATACGTGGACGGCAAGGATTTGACCTATCAGCAACTGGTTTATGCCGCGCTCAAGGGCATGGTCGGGAGGCTCGATCCACACAGTGAATTCATGGACGCGGAAGGATATCAGGAATTGCAGGATGACACGGAAGGACAGTTCGGCGGCCTGGGGCTTGAGGTGGCGATGCGTGATGGTTACGTCACGGTCGTCTCGCCGATGGAAGACACGCCGGGTTCCCGCGCGGGCATTTTGTCCGGCGACCGCATCATCAAAGTGAACGGCAAGGACGTGGATAAGATGCCGCTCGACGACGTGGTGAAGCAGCTTCGCGGCGAACCGGGCACGCCAGTCACCGTGACCCTGCAGCGTCCTTCATCCGGCGAAACGAAAGATTTCACGCTGACGCGAGCTATCATCCAGAAGAAAATGGTTGAGGACATCAGCGGCAAAAAGGATTTTCCGCTCGATGACAGTAAAATCGGCTACGTCCGCATCACGCAATTCGGGGAAAACACCTCCGACGAACTCGAAGACGCGCTGCAAAAGCTAAAAGAGCAGGGGATGAAGGCGCTGATTTTCGACCTGCGCGGCAACCCCGGCGGCCTGCTCGACGAGGCGGTGGCGGTCGCCCAGAAATTTCTGCCGCGCGGCCAGCTTGTGGTTTCCACTGAAGGCCGGCATTCGGTGGAAAAATATTTCGCCAAGGACGGCGACGAGATGAAGGGCATCCCCATCGTCGTGCTTGTGAATCTCGGCAGCGCGAGCGCGTCGGAAATTGTCACCGGCTGTTTGCAGGATTGCACCGCGCTCGGCGAGTGCCAGGCGATTGTTCTGGGCGAGAAAACTTTTGGCAAAGGCTCCGTGCAGACCATATTCCCGCTCGACAACGGCTGGGCGCTCAAACTCACCGTCGCGAAGTATTATACGCCGAGCCACAAGGTCATCCACGAGCACGGTATCACGCCCGACATTTTCGTGCCGGTGACCGATTTTGAAGAAGCGGCGCTGATGATGCAACGCACGCCCGGTGGCATCGAATCGTTGCCGGAAAAGGATCAGGCCAGAGTGAATGACGTGCGCGATGTGCAACTAGACCGGGCCGGGGATTTGCTCAAGGGCATGCTGCTTTATTCAGCGATGAACGCGCCTGAAAAAGTGGCGGCAAAATGACCGTTCTGGCCTTTGAAACCTCCTGCGACGAAACCAGCGCCGCCGTCGTGCGCGATGGGAGAATCCTGTCCAACACAATCTCTTCGCAAATCAAATTACACGCGGAATACGGCGGAGTCGTTCCTGAACTTGCTGCGCGCGAGCATCTGAAAAATCTTTTGCCCGTTGCACAGGCCGCATTGGATGAGGCGAAAATTTCAACGGCGCAGCTCGACGCCGTTGCCGCCACGCAGGGGCCCGGGTTGCCGAACGCGCTGCTCATCGGTTTCAAGGCCGCGCAAGCGGTTGCGTTCGCGTTGAACAAACCGTTCATCGGCATCAATCATCACGAGGCGCATTTGTATTCGCCGTGGATTTTTGGCAATACACCCGCCGCCGATTTTTCTGCCTTCCAACCGAACCTCTCGCTCATCGTCAGCGGCGGGCACACGCTGCTTGTGCTCGTGGAATCCGAATTGAAATATCGCGTGCTCGGCGGGACGATTGACGACGCCGCCGGCGAATGTTTCGACAAGGCCGGCAAGCTCATGAGTCTCGCGTATCCCGCCGGGCCGGAGATCGACCGGCTGGCGGAGCAGGGAAATCCCGACGCCTTCGACTTTCCGCGCCCGTTGCTGCATGATGCCAGCGATGATTTCAGTTTCAGCGGCTTGAAAACTTCCGTTCGTTATTTTCTCCGCGACAATCCCGCGCTGCTCAACGACGCGCAAAACGTCCGTGACCTGTGCGCCAGCGTGCAGGCCGCCATCGTCGAAGTTCTTGTCGTGAAAACCATCCGTGCCGCGCAACGCGAGGGCGTCCGCTGCGTGACCGCGTCCGGTGGCGTGACTTGCAACCGCGTCTTGCGCCGTGAATTGGAGCGCGCTTGTAACCGCAGCGGCCTCACCTTGCGCCTCACAGAAAAAAACCTTTGCACCGACAACGCCGCCATGATTGGAATTCTGGCCGAACGAAAATTGCTGGCGAAGACGCTGTTGCCATCACTTGATGAAGAAATCAAGCCGGGCTGGGTGCTGGCTTGAGTTGTGTCCTGGAACACTGCCGGCCTTGACGCTGATTGGCCATGCGCTAAAGTCCCGGACATGAATTCCAGCAAATTATTTCTCGCAAGTTTATTCGCATTTGCCGCCATTTTCATCAGTGGTTGTGCTTCGACCAGCGGCGATGCAAATCACCCAATGCTTTCCGTTCTCGAACAATTCGAAAATGCCCCGGCCAAAGGCCCCGGCGAAACCAATGCGCCCGTCCGCGCGCTGCCGACCAATTCAGTCGCGAAGACTTGGCTGGGCAACGGCCTCGCGCAGCATCCGTTCCTTTTTTACGGCGAAGGCAACAACGTCCTTTACGTCGTCAATCACGGGCGCGTCATCTGGACTTACGCCTTTCCGCGCGGCGGCGAGATTGATGATGCGTGGATGATGTCCAACGGCCACGTCATTTTAACGAAGATGACCGATTGCTACGAAGTTACACCGCAGAAGGAAATCGTCTGGTCGTATCATTGCCCGACGAACACGCAAATCCACACCTGCCAGCCCGTCGGCCTGGATCAGGTGATGATCGTCCAGAACGGGTTGCCGCCGCACATGATGATTTTGAACAAGAAGGACAATTCCATCGTTATGTCCCACGAGCTTCCCGCCGTCAGTGCGACCGATCCCAAGACGATTCATCCGCAATACCGCAATTGCCGCGTGACCGGGCAGGGGACTTATCTCATCGCCTGTCTCAAGCAGGCAAAAGTCATCGAGTATGACAGGGACTGGAATCAGATTTGGTCGGTGCACAGTGAAACTCCCTGGGCCGCCGTCCGGCTCAAGAACGGCAACACTTTGATTTCCGGCGACAATCACGGCTATGTCCATGAAGTCAATCCGAAAGGCGAAATTGTCTGGGCTATTGAAACGAACAGCCTGCCCGGCATCTTGCTGCATGACGTGCAGACCGCCGACCGGCTCGACAATGGCGACACGATTATTTGCAACCGTGGCGGCAGCAACAAAGGCAGTTTTCCCGTGCAAGTCGTCGAAGTCACGCCGGACAAAAAAGTCGTCTGGGTTCTACAGGATTACATAGACCTCCCGTCCTGCACCGCCGTTCAATTGCTCGACGAACCCGGCTCGCCGGAAAAGCCCGGTGATTTGCAGCGTTAAAATTTTTTGTTGTTTGCTCTCGGATGCCTTGTCCCAAAAAGGCCGGCTTTGAGCAGTCCGGCGCGCAAAAATTGCCCCTCAATGCAGCAGCACGACGCGATAATACCGCGCGGGTTGTTGCGCCGGGCTGCTACAGGTCAGGGGCGGGCCGGAATCAATCCACTGGACGCAGTTCGTCGGCACGGTGAAGCCTGTTTGTAACGGACTCTCTATGAACGCCGGTGCGTGTGGTCTGCAAAGACCGGCGCTCACAGAGTTGTCGCTACAGCAAAAAAGAAGCGGGCCCCGGCTCTTTTCCGGCGAACGTGTCCCTGTTTGGACAGAATTTGCCGGACCGGCAGCGGGCGATGTTGAGTTCCCCCTTGGCATTGTCTGTTGCCGGAAATCTTTTAGCCATAAAATTCTCGACACGGTTCGGAAATGGGATTATTCAGCGGAAAGAAGTTTAGAAATCAAAGAATATGAGTCTCTGTATAACGGCACTTACACCATCTGGCATAATTTTGACTGCTGATAGCCGGCAGACTTATCGCAACAATGCCGGCATGACTAGAATTGGAACGGATAACGCAGTAAAACTATTTCAGTTAAATAAGAGAGCAGCTGCGAGAAGATAACCGTCCAGCCCTTGCGCTGTATGCTACAATATGTAGTGTGAAAAATGAAGCATCAGTCCAACCGGTCACGGAGCGCGATGGCGTGCGGCAACGCTTGACGGAGTTGCGCGAGGCGTTGCTCCGCCTGCACAAGACGTTGCTGGATTCCGAACGCGCCACTTATGAGCAGACGTTCGGCAAAATCGCGTCGCCGTATCAGTTCCTGCATCTGCTGACGACCGACCCGTGGTTCGCGTGGTTGCGCCCGGTGACGCAACTCGTCTCCGCTATGGATGAAATGCTGGATGCAAAGCTGCCGTTGACGGTGGCCGGAGTGGATGCGCTGGCGACCCAAGCCAAGGCGCTGCTGGTCGCGACGGCGGGTGGCGAGGGATTTTCCGGGCATTACGACGAGGCGTTGCAACGCGACCCGGACGTGGTGTTCGCCCATGCGGCGGCGGCCAGATTGATCCGGGCGCAGGTCGAAAGAAAAGGTAGCGCGGGCGTCCCGCCTGCCGTGTTCGGCGTCGCGCCGGACACGTTCCCTCCGCGCTTCCATCCGGCAGGACGCCTGACGTAGCAACCGGGACGGTTGCACTCCCCGTCCCTTTGAAAATCCGCGCGTCGGGATTTGCCGGGCGGCTTATGGCGCGTTCATCCCGATGTCCTTGCCGAGTCTGGCGGCGGCTTCGGTGTCCACCCATTTCACAAGCGCGAGAAAGTTCAGCAGCGCCGGGCTGTCATTTTTGACTTTGTAGAGGTTCTTCAGCGCGTTCAAAACCTTGGTGTAAGTGGCGGCATACTTTTCATGCGTGAGCCGGGTGACGTAAGCTTCCAGCACGGGTTTGGCGATGGGATCGGTCTGGCCGTCGGGCAGATAAGGAAAAAGACAAACAACCCGGATGAACACCATTGGGTCGGCCTCGGTCAACACGAGCCAGCTTTGCCTCACCTCATCCGCGTCATAGCGCGTCTGCAACCGTTTGCGGATGGCGGCGACGACTTCAGCGGGCGTGGCACGCGCGCCGATGAGGTCTTTGATGTTGTCCCACGCCATTTTCTGCTCCCGCTCCGGCGACAGGACGGACTTCTCGTTGATGCGAGTCAAAATATCTTCCAAGCCGAGTTCCTTGGCGACGGCTTTGCCGAGCTTTTCCGCGTCTTCGCGGCGCAACCGGTCCGTGGACAGGACGGCGCGGAGAACCGACTGCTGCATGTGCGGATTGAAAAGCCGCAAAACTTGCGTGAGTGTTTCCGGCGGCGGAGCCTTGGCTTGCGGGATCAGATGTTTGACGCATTCAATCGTGAGCGGGTCAATGTCGGAAAATTTTTCCGCGCGGAAGGCGAGCGCGAACCGCAGCGTCCGGGCCAGCCCGCCGCCCTTGCCGATGTTGTTGATGACGGAATTCCGGTAATCGTTGGCGATGATGAAGGCCAGCAGGCCTTCCGCCTGTTGAATCATCTTTTCATCCAGCACATCGCGCTCGCCGGTGATCACCAGTTGTTCAATCAACGGCGGCAACCGCTGCGCAAAAATCACGTCCGGCGATTCCGTGCTTTGGTTCTCGTAATAATACAGCAGTTCGGCGGCGAACGAGAGCCGCAGGAAGGCGTTCTTCTGCGCGCGGGCGGTTTCCTTGTCGTCCTTGCTCCGCCGGATTTTCTGATATAATGCCAGCAACTCCACCCGCTTCGCCGCCGCGACGTTGGGATTTTGCTGGAACAAAGCCTCGAAATCATTCTGGAACGACAGCATGATTTCCTCCGGCTTGGGGCGCGGATTGAACTTCACGTCCGTCGTCACGTCCTTGAAAAAAATCAACGTCTCCGCGCCAAATTCCCGGGCGATGCGTTCGCGCGGCACCTGCGCCTTCACAAAACCGCGGCTCGCCCGGACGACTGGCGGCAGGAAGAAGTTGTCCGGTTTCGCAAGCAGCGATTGCAGCATCCCGTCTTCAAAAGGCGCGTCCAGCCTGATCAATTCCTCCACCGCCGGCTTCACCGCCGCCGCAAGCTCGCGCTTGGTCTTTTCCAAAACCTTCAGGATTTCCGGTTGAAGCTGGTTGTCCTCGATTCTGCCCTTGGCCAGGCTCGCGCACGCCTGCGTGACCTGCGTGTTGTGCTCCACCAGCCGCGCCACGACCACGCCGAGATCATTCAGCGGCAGCTTGGCCACGAGTGACGTGAGCAGCGTCACCAGTTCGCTGTGGGACCGCTGCCGGTGTTCAACGACCCGCTCCACCAACGCGCGCAAATTTTTGTTTTCCTGGTCCAGCGCGCCGCGCTCCGTTTCCAATTGCCTCACGCGCAACGTCAGGTCGTGCCACTCCTTTTGGATTTCCTCAACGGGAGCGGGCGAACCGTTCTGGTCTTGTGACATGAAGCTATCTTTATCCATCGGCGCAATTCTTTCCATCTCTTTTTTGCCGGTTGAATTTCCCCGGCTGCCTTCGGCAAATTTCAGGGGACAGGATATGCTTCAATCTTCGCTGGCTTCGTATTTATTCGAGCGTAGAGGGAAGTGTTGCATGGCTTCCATCGTTTCAGTTGCGTCCGGTTGAATTTTGCGAAGAAATTCAGAAACTTGCTCCGTCAACAATACTCATTTTGCGTCCTCTGAATTTATGAGCGGAAAAATTTCAATTTTGCTTTTTTAGTTCAGGCAAAGTCTCAAAATACACAGCCATTTATTTTGCCGCCATCGCATTCTCATCCAGTTCCAGCCGCAGATAATCGTAAAGAATTCCGCTCGTCAGGCCGCCGGCGGGGATGGTCAATTTCAAAACATTTTCCCCGGCTTTCATCAGCGACGCGTCGAACACAAGGTCGTGTTCGCCCCAGTAGCCGCCGATGCCGTCGCGGTTGATGGTCGCGTTGTAGGTGAGCCCGGTGACGTTGCCGATGGACTGGTTGTTCATGGTCGCGGCGATGCTCCGCGAACCGACGCCGCAAATCGCCAGCCGCAATGTCGCCTTGCCGTGCGTCGCGTCGGGCAGATTGAAGCTGACCGTCCACGTCGTGGCGCGCCCGCGCCCGTTGCCGGTGACATTATCCAAGTCCTCGTTGTGAGGCACCTGCTCGAAGAACCAGTCCTTGTGGAAATCGCTTTTGCCGATGACGTAGTTCACGTCATTCGGAAACAGTTTCGGGTATTCGAGATACCAGCCCCAGTGAAAATAATCGTCGCCCTTGAAGAATTCCGAGCCGCTGCGGTTCGGAATGCCGATGTCCCAAAGTTGTTTGCCGTAACGGACGGGCTGCCAGTCAATTTTTGCGAGCGAAAGGTTTTTTCCTGATTCAACGACGACATTTGACACGGTCAAATCGCCAAGCACGCCGTCGGCGATGGCGTGGAGCGAGTAAGTGCCGGGGCGCACGTTCGGAATTTCAAAATTCCCGTCGGCGTCGGCGCGCACCCAAAATTCATAATTCTTTGCGTCGTTCTGCCAGTCCACAACGCGTGGCAGGCCAAAACCTCCGCCGCCGAAGCGCCCGCGAAAACCGTTTGTGCCGAAACGTCCGAATCCATTGGTGAATCCGCCGCCGAAGTTTGTGCCGAAGCGCGCAAAACGGTTTGTGTAATTGAAATTTTCGTTCGTGCCGCCGCCGGAAAAATTATTTTGATTGGTCGTCGTCGCATCGTCTTCGCCGCCGCCGGCCAGGCCAAATCCGCCGCCACCGCCGCCACCGCCGCCGAATCGTCTGCCGCCGCCACCGCCGCGAAAGTTGCGCTGAATGATTGCGGGCGCGTAATCCGGCGCGGAAAGGCCGACGAGGAGGTTTTCCATTTTCAAGTCCGGTGCCTGTGGATCGTCGAGGATGATTTTTCCGCTGACCGTCGCGCGTTCGCTTTTGTGCGGATAATCCACGCCCGCGACCCAGTCGAACGGCCACGCGGCGGATTCCGTGCCGGCTTTGGCGAGCGCGTCTTTCCACATCGCGTCATGGCCGTCCGCAGAGTTGCAGTAAATCAGGAACGGCCCGATGACTTTTGTCCACGCGTCGGTCGCGGCGATGTTGCAGATGCTGCCGCCGTAATGGCTGCCGCGCCAGTAATTCAGCAGGGTCGGCGGCGCGGGCGCGTCGAGCGCGTTCGTGTTGAACGTCGCGTCGCGGTGCGCGGAAAGCTCATACTTCGTCGGCCCGCCGCTCAAGTATTCGACGCTCGGATTGACGAGCCAGATGCCGACGTTTTTCCCGCTGCTCGACCAGCCCCAGGCGCGCACGTCGAACTGGTTCGCGGAGTAATCGTATTTGTGCTCGACCTGGCCCTTGAGAATCCCGGTGTTCATCCGGCGCGCTTCCTTCATGTTCATCTGCGTCGCGTGGTTCCAGTCGTAGGTGGAAATCATTTTCATGTCCCGGTTTGAATCCACGGTCATCCAGTCGAAAATGTCGTCGTTGAGCTTCATGCAGAAGCGCGCCTCGCCGACGGACGTGGCGGGATAATTCGTCGGGTGCGTGAAAATGGAATAAGTGTAGACGCCCGAATCGCCGCGACCGAGCGCGTAACGGATTTCAATGTCGGCAATCACGCTGCCGCCCGGCCCGCTGCCCATCTGATTTCCATTGGCGATTCCCTTGATGGAAACTTCACCGCGCTCGCCGCCGTTGGTTTTCGGGTCAATCGTGATGCGAACGATCTGCTGGCCGCGCGCGGCGTTGTGCGACCAGTAACCGGGCTGGCGCTGGTCCTGATTGTCGAGCATCTCCAGATTTTTGTATTTCAACGAAAGCAGATCACCGGAGCGCTTCCCGACTTGCGCCGTCACGATTCCGTTGGCGAGCGTGAAAGAATTATCGTCCTCGGAAACGGTGACATCAGGATTCGGCGCAGCTTGAATAAGTGGCGGAAGCAACAAAACCATCGCAATAACGGCCAGTTTTTGGAATTTCATAAGTTGGTTCGGGCAAAAGGGTCGCCGGTTAGACGCGCAGCATTCGTCAAAGGTGACAGAAACGCCATCACCCAAACTGGTGATATGGCAAGATTGCTGGAGCGCGCCCATCCCCCAGTGCGCATTCCGAAATTTACAAATCCGCCGGGAAACGCCTTTCAACTTTAATTGGAAGACGAACTCTGTTATTTCAAGCGCGTGAGCAATCCATTTCGATTGGGCGTCCTCGGCTCCGGCAAGGGTTCAAACTTTGTCGCGATTGCCGAGGCGGTCGCGGCGGGGAAAATTCCGGCGGAAGTCGCCATTGTCTTGAGCGATGTCGAGACGGCGGGAATCCTGGCGCACGCGCGCGAACGGAAAATTCCAGCGCAATTCATTCCGCCCGGGAAATTCCGCACGAAGCTGGAGGAGGAAGCCGAGCAGGCATTCGTGGCCGCTTTGCAAAATGCGGAAGTGGATTTGATCGTGCTCGCCGGTTTCATGCGCGTGTTAAAAGGTGATTTTTTGCGGGCGTTTGAAGGCCGCATTGTGAACGTGCATCCATCCCTGCTGCCGTCGTTTCCGGGACTCGAAGCATGGAAGCAGGCGCTGGATCATGGCGTGAAGGTGGCGGGCTGCACGGTGCATTTCGTGGACGCGGGCGTGGATTCCGGCGCGATCATCGGCCAGCAAACCGTGCCGGTGCCGGACAATGACACGGCGGAAACGTTGCACCAGCGGATTCACGCGGCGGAGCATGAACTGTATCCGAAATGTGTCGCGGCAATTGCGCGTGGGGAAATTTCGGTTGCTGGACGAAAAGTGGTTTGGAAAAAATGAGACATGAATTTCACGAATTAACACTGATTAAAAGTAGTTCGTGAAAATTGGTGTAGTTCGTATCAAAAGCTTTCGTGCTACGGAAAGAAAAAGAAGAAAGTGGTGTTTCCGCGGCAAACTTGGCAGATTAAGCCGGTCGCTCGCGTGAAGGATTCAGTGAAGAAGAATTCGCGCCCGGCGTGAAAAGTGATTTACGAAAGTCAGATGAGCAAGAAATTAAAATTCGGCCTGCCGAAGGGCAGCCTGCAGGAAGCCACCATTCAAAAGATGGCGAAAGCGGGCTTCAACATTTCCGTCAGCAGCCGCTCCTACATTCCGCATGTGGACGACGACGAAATGGAAATCCGCCTCATCCGCGCGCAGGAAATCAGCCGTTATGTCGAGCATGGTTATCTGGATTGCGGCATCACCGGCCATGATTGGGTGATTGAAAACGGCTCGGATGTCCACGAGGTCGGCGAATTTCTTTTCAGCAAGGCGACGCGTCAGCCGGCGCGCTGGGTGTTGTGCGTGCCGGAAAATTCACCGGTCAAATCCGTGAAGGATTTGAAAGGCAAACGCATCGCGACGGAAGTCGTCAATCTCACAAAAAAATATCTCAAGAAAAACGGCGTGAAGGCCGAGGTGGAATTTTCGTGGGGCGCGACCGAAGTGAAGGCGCACGAGTTGGTGGACGCGATTGTGGAAGTCACCGAAACCGGCTCATCGCTGCGCGCGAACAAGCTGCGCATCGTGGACACGCTGCTGGTTTCGACGCCGCGACTGATTGTGAACCGCGGCTCGTGGAAAGATTCGTGGAAGCGCAAAAAAATCGAGACGCTGGCCATGCTGCTCAAGGGCGCGCTCGAAGCCGAGGCAAAAGTCGGATTGAAAATGAACATCGCCGAAAAAAATCTGGCGAAGTTGCTTGCGGAATTGCCCGCGCTTCGCAACCCGACTATTTCCAATTTAAGTTTGAAAGGCTGGGTTGCCGTCGAGACAATCATTGACGAGCACGTTGTCCGCGAATTGATTCCGCAATTGAAGGTGGCGGGCGCGGAAGGAATCATTGAATATCCGCTGAATAAAGTGGTATATTAAAAAGCGAAATCCTATGGGTTCAATCAAAAAACGCCGCAAGGCAAAAATCAACAAGCATAAACGGCGTAAGAAGTTGCGCTTGAATCGTCACAAGAAGCGCACCTGGCAGAAGTAATTCTGCGGCGTGGCAATTCACAGCCGTTCGCGGCCGGCCCTTTGGCCGTTGCCGCGCACGGTCTTTGTTTTGCCTTGTGCAGGAGTTCCGGCGATGGATCACCGTTTTGAAAAACATTACACGCGCGAGGAAGCCAGCGCGTTGCTGCCACAAATCCGCCTGTGGCTGGCCAAGCTCAACCGCCTGCGGCCGGAACTGGAGCGCTTTGACAAACGCCTGGGCGGCATGACGGGGCAGGGGCACGACATTGGCGGCGAGACGGTCAACGGCTGGATTCGCACGCTCGCCGACATGCAGGAACTCCTCGCCGAATTCCAGCGCCGCGAGATTCTCATCAAGGACCTGTCGCGCGGGCTGGTTGATTTTCCGGCCATCATCGGCGGACGCGAGGTTTTTCTCTGCTGGGAATCGGACGAGGACGACATCGAATTCTGGCACGATCTCGAAACCGGCTTCGGTGGCCGCGAACGGCTGCAATAGCGAAACGGCAAATTCAAGCGGTGGGGCGAGCGTCCCCGCGAGCCAATTGCAAACTCCCGCCACGGCTCGCCGGTAGTCTTGCCCCGCCAAAACTTGCAACCGCCGTGTTTGCAGACTACCTTTCGCGCCCTATGGAAAAAGTTGTTGTCATCGGTTCCGGTTGCGCCGGTTGGACCGCCGCGCTTTACACCGCGCGCGCGAATCTCGCGCCGCTCGTCCTCACCGGCCACCAGCCCGGCGGCTTGCTTACCACGACCAGCATCGTGGAAAATTTCCCCGGCTTTCCCGAAGGGGTGGATGGCTACGAATTGATGACGCGGATGCAGAAGCAAGCCGAGCGCTTCGGCGCAAAGGCGGATTTTGGCACGGTCGAGAAGGCAAATTTTTCAACATCGCCGTTTGAATTGATGGTGGACGGAGAAAAAATTGAGGCGGAAACCGTCATCATCGCCACCGGCGCGAGTCACAAGCATCTCGGCGTTCCCGGCGAGGATTTGTTGGAGACCAAAGGCGTGACCTATTGCGCGACGTGCGACGGCGCGCTGCCGGCTTTCCGCAACCAGCCGCTTGTCGTCGTCGGCGGCGGCGATTCCGCGTGCGAAGAGGCGCTTTATCTGACACGCTTCGGCTCGGTTGTGCATTTGGTGCACCGCCGCGACTCATTGCGCGCCTCAAAAATCATGGCCGACCGGGTTCATGCGCATAAAACAATCCAGCCGGTCTGGGATTCCGCCGTGACGGGAATTCTCGACGTGAAGCAGGACAAAGTGACCGGCGTGAAATTAAAAAATCTCAAGACCGGCGGGGAATCCGTTTTGCCATGCGCGGGCGTTTTCATCGCCATCGGGCACGGGCCGAACACGGAGATTTTCAAGGGACAGATTGAGATGGACGCGAACGGTTTCATTGTTCCCAAACTCGGCACGATGACGAATGTGCCCGGTGTCTTTGTGGCGGGCGACTGCGCGGATCACGTTTATCGTCAGGCCGTCACGGCGGCGGGCGCGGGTTGCGCGGCGGCGATTGACGCGGAAAGATTTCTGTCGGCGCGGAATGAGTGAGGTTATTTCTTTCGCCCGATTCGAATAGAAAGCATCTTGTTTGTCATGAAAATAATTCTTTCAATCCTTGTTGCCGCGACGCTCGCGGTCCAGTTGCAGGCGGCGGACACCAACGCGCCTGCGCCGTTGAAGATCGGGACGCTGGCCGCGACCAACTATTACAACCAGACCATGATTGTGACCGGCAAGGTCGTCCAGGTCACCATCCGCCCCACCGTGACCTTTTTGAATCTCGACGAGCCGTTTCCGAACTCGCCGTTCACGGTGGTCATCTTTCACGGCCACAGCAGCTTTTACGGCGACGCGAATGCGCTGAAGGGAAGATCAATCGAGATCAGAGGGAAGATCAAAAACTACCACGACAAACCGGAAATCGCGCTGGACAGCATCAATCAACTGACCGTGTTCGATTCAAAGGGCGCGGTAATCACGCCGGCAATCACGCAATCAACCAACGCTCCGGCGATTCCACAATCAACCAACGCTCCTCCATCGGCCAAGCCGGCAAACAATCCCCCCGAAATCTTGTGATTGGCGGCGGTTGAGGCGGAAAGATTTCTGGCTGTGGAGAATTGAAGATTTTTATTTGAATATTTTCGGATTCATTCTTCATTGACGTTTTCCTGTCCGGAAAAATGGTGCACTTTGGCAATTTCGTTGCTGAATTATTCATTGACGCTTTGCCGCGCGTCGGTAAAATTCCCCATCGGTTTAAGGAAATTTTCCACCACCAAATAGAAATTAAAAAATTATGGCAGTCAAAGTCGCAATCAACGGTTTCGGTCGGATCGGTCGCCTCGTCTTTCGCGCGATCGCGGAACAGGGCTTGCTCGGCAAGGAAGTCGAAGTCGTCGCGGTCGGCGACATCGTTCCCGCTGACAATCTCGCCTACCTGCTCAAATACGATTCCACGCAGGGTCGCTTCGCCGGCACGGTCGGCTCGAAGAAATCCGCCGCCGACAACACCGAGGACGACGTGCTGGTCGTCAACGGCAAGGAAATCCACGTCGTCAGCGCAAAGACGCCGGCGGAATTGCCGTGGAAGAAATTCGGCGTGGACGTGGTCATCGAATCCACCGGGCTTTTCACCGACGCGGACAAGGCGAATCCAAAGTCCTGCAACGGGCACGTCATCGCGGGCGTGAAAAAGGTCATCATTTCCGCGCCAGGCAAAAACGAAGACATCACGGTCGTCATGGGCGTGAATCACGAGAAATACGACCCGGCCAAGCATCACGTCATTTCCAACGCGAGCTGCACGACGAACTGCCTCGCGCCGCTCGTTCACGTTTTGCTCAAGGAAGGCTTTGGCATCGAGGAAGGTTTGATGACGACGATTCACAGCTACACGGCGACGCAAAAAACCGTGGACGGTCCGAGCAAAAAAGATTGGAAAGGCGGTCGCAGCGCGGCCATCAATTTAATTCCGTCCACGACCGGCGCGGCCAAGGCGGTCGGCCTCGTTTGTCCCGAAGTGAAAGGCAAGTTGACAGGCATGTCCATCCGCGTGCCGACCCCGACGGTTTCCGTCGTTGACCTGACCGTCCGCACGGTGAAGGAAACGAGTTACGCGGAGATTTCCGCCGCGATGAAGAAGGCGAGCGAGACCTATCTCAAAGGCATCCTTGAATGGACCGACGACGAAGTGGTGAGCAGCGATTTCATCCACAGCAAGTCGTCGTCTATTTTTGATTCCGGCTCCGGCATCGAACTGAACAAACGCTTCTTTAAGCTCGTGAGCTGGTATGACAACGAATGGGGTTACAGTTGCCGCGTGGCCGACCTGCTGAAATTCATGATCGGCAAAGGGCTGTAGGCGAAATTAAAATTCAAAACGGTGGACTGGAAACAGTCCGCCGTTTTTTTGTTTTTTGAGAATCAATTTAATTTTTGCAGACCGTGCACACCGTCTAGGTGTTAGCATCCGAGTCACGTCTAAATTTCCGTGAACGACTCCAAATCATCAACCCCAAAAGTATAACATTCGCCAACATTTCTGGTGCTTGCGTCCAAATCGTGTGCATTGCTTTCGACGGGAAAAGATAACAATAAAGCGGTATGCCAGTAAATCCGCCAATCACATCAATCCAGAGAATAATCAACGCAATCAAAACCGCTCGCGCGTTGCCGACAAATATGCCTATGCCAAGTGCCAACAATAAAACCCCAATGACGTGCTGAAAAATTCGAGCACCATCACTGGCGGACGATGAATACTCAAGCAACCAACACAGCGCGTAAAATCCCGTAAGGGCGAACGCGCCTGCGATAAACAATTGAATCTCTCGTGCGGATGTTTTCATATTATTTTGGAACGGTATTTTGAACGCAAATATCTGTCCAGCACATTCAATTCACTGCGCGAGTTTCGTAGCGGCTTTTCAGCAGAAAGCCAATGCCTCAATTTGGAGTGCGGCGACACGTCGCCGCTTTCCCACTGCGCGACATGTCGCGCAGTTCCAAAGCGCGGACTTGTCCGCGCACTCCAAATTACGGCGCTGCCCTGCCGCCAAAGCCGCTAACCATTTTAATGCGGCGGTCTTCCGCCTTCGCTTGTTACGGCGAGACGAGGCTGACGCGCCGCCACCTTTATTTCACCGTCTGCGGCGTTTCTTGGATCACTTTTTTCTTCTCCAACTTTTCCAGCTTCGGCGCGATGACAACCTGGCAATAGCCTTGGTTGGAATTGTTGTCGTAATATTGCTGGTGATAATCCTCGGCCTTGTAGAACTTCTTGAGCGGCACGATTTCGGTCACAATGGGATGCTTGAAATCCTGTTGCGCGGCGAGCTTGGATTTTTCCGCGATCAATTTCTGCTTCTCGTCGCGATACAAAATGATGGACCGATACGACGTGCCCTCGTCCGCGCCCTGACGGTTCAACGTGGTCGGGTCGTGCGCCTGCCAGAAAACTTCCAGCAGCTTGTCGTAGGAAATTTTCGCGGGATCAAATTCAATCTCCGTCACCTCGGCATGGCCGGTCGTCTCGGTGCAGACTTCCTGATAAGTTGGATTTTCCGTGGTGCCGCCGGCAAATCCGCTCGTCACGGAAACCACGCCGGGCAATCGTTCAAAAACCGCTTCCATGCACCAGAAGCACCCGCCGCCAAGATCGGCGATTTCAGTTTTGTTTGTGTTCATAGGATGATTTGACTGCGCGAGCGCGGAAAAGTTCAACGCGCCAACAGCGAGCAGAAAATAAATTGTCTGTTTCATTTCTTTTTTATTGCAGCGGCACTCTGTGAGTGCCGTTTCGGCGGTCATAGACCGCCGCTACAAATTAATATTTCATTCGGTTTCCGGTTTGTCCAGGTAATCGCCCGGCGGCAGTTCGGCATATTTTTCAAAATGCTCCGGGCGCAACGGTTCGGAAATCACATGCTCGCCGCCGAACCATTTGCCGAGGTCAATCAATTTGCAGCGATGCGAGCAGAACGGCCCGTATTTGCCGGCAAACCAGCCACCTTTCTTTTTGCAGGCCGGGCAGGCGATGAATTTATTTGGTTTCGGAGACAATTGTCTTGAGGTCGTTGACCACGTTCGTGGCGTCATCCGGCGAAACCTCGCCGTTGGTCAAAATCCTTTGCGTGTTGTCGCAGATCATCGTCTGCTGCTCCGGCGTCAGGTGCGAACCGTTGAAGGCGGCGTGGACATACTGGGCCAGTTTCGGTTGTGGTGCGCGCAACTTTTCCTTTCCGGTGATGGCCGTTGTGAGATCGTCGCCGAGCTTGGAAATGGAATTCTGCGACGGCTTTGTGCCCTGGGCCGCCGCCGCCAGATTGTTCAACAGCGACAGTTTCAGAACGTCGGCGGAATTGGTGTCCGTCGTCTTGCTTAGGGCGGCAAAATCGTCGCGCAGGTTGGCGATGTTTTGCATGGTGGCCTGAAGCGCTGGACTGGGTGGCGGCGGTGGTGGCTGTGGTTGCTGCGGCGGTTGCTGGGGCTGCTGTGGCGGCGGCCTTTCCGTATCCGTCTGGTTGGCGGCTTGCTGGGACTTGGCGGCGACTTTTCTGGCCAGAGCCATTGCCGCCGAATTAGGATCAGCCAGGACGCTGTTGGTCACGAACAAGGCACAGGCAAATGCGATGAACGTTTTCATGGGCTTTCACTGGTCTGCCATCATAATACCACTTTTTGACAGCAATAAAATATAATCTTCAAGAATCTGCTCGGTTTCTTTCAGGGTGGGATCGGGCAGAATGGGGGTAATGGCAATTTTTATTGGAATGGTGTTGGTGATGGAATGGATGCCTGCGTTGGTCGTCCCGGCGGAAAGCAGGTCACTCCAGGTGATGTTGGTCAAACCAATGGCGTTCGTTGCAAAGTAGCGGGTTAAAAGATTGGTGTCATCAATGTGATACGACTGATATGACGAATATGAGACGGCCATTGGCGCGCCGTTGGTCGTCACTGTCACAATTGGTTCCGGCTCGGGCAGGACGGGCTGGTCGGAATTCTCCACGGTGATGTCATAAATTTTTTCATCCAGCGGCTTCCGCGCGTTGCGGTCGGCCTCGCGCACCTTGTCGCGGGCGGCGTTTAGCTGCCGTTCCTTCAACGCGTCGCGCTCGTTGAGCGTGACGGTTTTGTTGGTCTGCGATTTTTGCTGTTCCGCGATGTCCTGCCGGATGTAGATGAATTCCTTGTTGGTGGCGATGCGCGCGGCGGACCGGCGCTCGAGCTCGGCCAGATACGGCTGCACCAGATTCAGCTTGTCGTATTTCACCGGCTGGATGGTGTCCCATTGCAGCGAATTGTCCAGCGTCCGCTCGCTTTCAATGTCGGTGTTATAGCTCAACGGGTCGGGCAGAACGATGTCCGGCTCCACGCCCTTCCACTGTGTTGAAGCGCCGCTCACGCGATAAAATTTACGGATGGTGATTTTGACGGTGCCGGGGTCGTTCGTGGCGGTCTTGTTCGCCGGCCAGACATACGGTTTCAGATCGGTCAGGCTTTGCACCGTGCCTTTGCCGAAGGTGGAGGTGTCGCCGACGATGAGCGCACGCCCGTAATCCTGCAGCGCGGCGGCGGCGATTTCCGAGGCGGACGCGCTGAAGCGGTTGACGAGCACGACAAGCGGCCCGTCGTAAAGCTCGTCGGAGTCGGTGTCCGCATCAACGTTGACCCCGCCGTCGGTGTTCCGCGCGAGCACCACCGGGCCGTCCTTGATGAACAGGCCGGTGAATTTCACGGCTTCCTCCAGCGAACCGCCGGGGTTGCTGCGCAAGTCGAGAATGATGCCACTGACCTTTTCCTGCTTGAGTTTCGTGATCAATTTTGCGACGTCCACCGACGTGAATTTAGGCGAATGTCCCTCGTTGCCGGACAAGCCGACCGGGGCGTAGAACGACGGCAGGTCAATGATGCCAATCCGGTTGGTGCCGCCGCGGGCATCGGTTCGTTCAATCAATTTCGCCTTGGCCTCCGAATCTTCGAGTTTGATTTCGTCGCGCACCAGGCTGATGACGCGGCGTGCCGCGCGGTCTTCCGCCGGGCTGATGGTCAACCGGACTTCCGTCCCCTTCGGGCCGCGGATTTTCTGGACGACCCGGTCCAGTTCCATGTCCACGACGTTGACCGGAGGCTGGTTGCTTTGCGCCACGGCGATGATGCGGTCCTTGACGTTGAGCTGTTTGCCCTTTTCCGCCGGCCCGCCGTGCACGAGCGAATTGATGGTGCAATAACCGTCGTCCTCCGTCAGTTGCGCGCCGATGCCGAAGAGCGACAGGCTCATGCCGATGGAAAAATCCTGCGCGTGCGGCGCGTTCAAATAATCCGAGTGCGGGTCGTAGGCGTGCGTCAGCGCGTTGAGATAGGCTTGCAGCACGTTGTCGCCGTCCCAATTGGTGACCGCGTGCAGGTTCGAGCGGTAATGCTTCGCCAGCGTGGCGGCGAAGTCTGTGTAATTGGATTTGGCCAGCGGCAGGAGCACCTCGCTGTTTGTCGGAGAAATTTCCGCGGCCAGTTTTTCCTGCAAATACTCGTAACGCAGGCGCTCCTGCCACAATTCTTGCGCCTCGTTCATGTCCTTGGGAAACGGCTCGTGCCGGCGGTCGAGCATGAAGCGGTCGTCGTCGGTAAATTTGAATTTGTCCTGCTTGAGCAACTCGTCCACATAGGCGGCGTGCTGCTCGGTGCGCTCCAGAAACCGCTGGAAAATTTCAAACGCGGGACTCAAATCAGAGACGGCGTTGCCAGAGACAAGGAACGTGTCCAGGTTTGTCCGGTAATGCGAGAATTCGTCCACGTCCGATTGCAGGAAATTCTCATGGCGCGGGTCGAGCGAATCTACGTAGCCGTCGAAAATCTTCTTGGACATCTGCGCGTCGAGCGGCAGTTGCGAGTAATTGAATTCCTTCATCAGGCGCGCGGTGACGTAGGCGATGCGGGCGTCATTCGGCCCCGGCGACAGCAGGTTCGTCGTCGCGGGCGCGGGCGTTTCCGTCGTCACCGGCGCGGTGCGGGTGGCGACGCAGCCCACGGCGATGAGCAGGCAGACGAAAACGGTGAACATGGCGGGGCCAATCCGGATTGATTTCAAATGACGCATGATGATAGGCACAACTTCGACCAAACATAGCAGAATCCGTTCAGCAAAGGAAATGATTTTGCGCTCTGGCTGGGATTATGCCGTTCACAAACCATCAAGGTGGGACAGCGCGCTGCGCTGTCCCCGTCGCCGGGCGCAGCGTCAGGCGACGGAAAAACGGAGCTTTGACCACGTTCGTTCCGTCCTGCCGGACGGGGACGCCGCAGCGCGGCGTCCCTACCACCCAAAAAGTTTGCCAAAGACATAATCCCGGCTCTGGCATGAAATTTATTCATAAGAATGAACCAGAATGAACCATGAGGCCGGATTTAGCGGATCGGAAGCGCCAAAACGGGCGATTTTTAATTGCAAAACTGGATTGCATTTTGGAATTGGGTTTGGATAACATCCGTCTCACAAATTCTTTTATGAAAACAATTGTTTTATCTTTGGTTTTTTGTCTGGGCGCAGCCGCGCCGTTGTTTGCCTTCGACACAAATGTTTTGAGCGACGAGAAATCCCAGGTCAGTTACGCGCTGGGCATGTATGTCGGCCATAGCTGGCAGCAACAGGGGATAGACGTGGATCTCGCCATGTTTTCCCGCGCGGTGGCGGACTCGCAGCCCGGCGCAACGGCTCTGATGTCACCGCAGGAAATGCGCGACACGCTCGGCGCCTACCAGAAGACATTGGGTGCCAAGCAGCAAAAGTTGCATGAGGAACAGGCCGTCAAGAACAAGGCCGAGGGCGAAGCGTTTCTGGCCACCAACAAGGACAACCCCGGTGTCGTGGCCTTGCCGGACGGCCTGCAATATAAAGTCATCACCGGCGGCACGGGCGCCGTGCCGACCGTTGCCGACACCGTGACGGTGAATTACAGCGGCAAGCTGCTGGACGGAACGGAATTCGACAGCTCCTACAAACGCGGCCAGCCCGCGTCATTTCCCGTCACCGGCGTCATTCACGGCTGGACGGAAGCGCTGACGCAGATGAAAGCCGGCTCGAAGTGGCAGTTGTTCATTCCTCCGGATTTGGCTTACGGCCCGCAGGGCCGCCCCGGCATTCCGCCCAACGCCGTTTTGATTTTTGAAGTCGAACTGCTGTCTACCCAGACGCCGCCCTCCGCCACGCCCGCGCCGCCCTCCGCCCCGCCGTTGACCAGCGACATCATCAAAGTGCCGTCGGCGGATGAAATGAAAAAGGGCGCGAAGATTGAAGTCATAAAACCCGAGGACGCGCAGCAGATGCAAAAGCCGCAGTAACCACGCGGTTTTGAACATTTGCGCGGGCGCTGTGTCAATTTCTCATACGGTATGAAATTGATATTCAGGTCATTGGTCGGTTTTTTTTCGGTCACTTTCGGCGTGCTGCTGGTTGTCGCCGTATTTCATTTTGCCTTGTGGGCGAAGGAAACCGGCCCGGACATCAAGGTTGACACCACGCCGCTCGACCGCAATCCGCAACTGGGCACCAGCTTCGCGCCGGTTGTCAAAAAAGTCGAGCCTGCCGTGGTGAACATTTACACCACGCAAATCATCCACGAGCGGATGCGGCGCAATCCGATGTTCGACGACCCGTTCTTCCGCCAGTTTTTTGACGATCAAACCCCTGACAGCCCGCGCGAACGCACTCGGCGCGAACAAAGCCTCGGTTCCGGCGCCATCATTTCACCGGACGGTTATATCCTGACGGCCAATCATGTCGTGGCCGACGCGGACGAAATCAAGGTCGCCATCGGCGACGACAAGAAAGAATTCACCGCCAGACTCATTGGCCGCGACCAGCCGACGGACGTGGCCGTTCTGAAAATTGACGCAACGGATTTGCCCGCCATCACGCTGGGCGACAGCGACCAGCTTGAAGTGGGCGATGTGGTTCTCGCCATCGGCGATCCGCTGGAACTTGGCCGGTCGGTGACGATGGGCATCGTCAGCGGGCTGGGACGCCATTACGGCGTCAACGGGGTTCATGGCTATGAAGATTTCATCCAGACCGATGCGGCGATCAATGAAGGCAATTCCGGCGGTCCGCTCGTGGATGCCGAAGGCCGGCTCGTCGGCATAAACACCTGGATTGCCACCCAAAGCGGCGGTAACGAAGGCATTGGTTTTGCGGTGCCCGTCAACCTGGCGCGGAATGTCATGGAGCGTCTCATCAGCGGCGGCAAAGTCTCGCGCGGTTTCTTGGGCGTCGCCGGATTGCAGGACATCACGCCCGAACTGGCGCAGCAATTCAACCTTCCCAGCCAGAATGGCGTGCTGGTGAACGACGTGCAGCCAAACAGTCCTGCCGCCAAGGCTGGAATCAAACCTGACGACGTCATTGTCGCCTTCAATGGCAAGGACGTTGCCGACAAACACAGTTTGCAACTGGCGTTTTCCGAAAGCGCGCCCGGCACGGATGCGACGGTCAAGTTGATCCGCGACGGCGCGGTCAAAAACATTTCCGTTGCGCTGGGCGAAGTGCCCGGCGAAAACGCGCAAAACGGAGGCAGCCCGAATCAATCCGATAACGAGAAGACGGATGGATTGGATGGCGTCACCGTGGACGATTTGAATTCGGACGCGCGGCAGGAGTTGAGAATTCCCGATTCCATCCACGGCGCGATTGTCACTGGCGTCAATGCCGATTCCAACGCCGCCGACGCCGGCATGCGGCGCAACGACGTCATCGTGAGCATCAACCGCCAGCCGGTCAACGGCTCCGACGAAGCCATCCGGCTTTGCAAGGCGGCCAGGGGCGATCAGATTCTCGTCAAAGTCTGGGGGCGCGAAGCCGGTTTTGCCGGCACGCGCTACATCAGCGTGGACAACACCAAGCGGCAGAAAAAGTAAGTTGCAAGTTGCACGTTTCAGGTTACAAGTTGGCGCGCGGTTGAACTTGTAACCTTCAACCTGTAACCTGCAACCAACAATGGCCGTTCAATACAAAGATTATTACGAGACCCTCGGCGTGCCGCGCGGCGCGGGCGCCGATGAATTAAAAAAATCCTTCCGCAGGCTCGCGCGCCTGCATCACCCCGACGTGGCGAAGGACAAAAAAAAATCCGAGGAGAAATTCAAGGAGATCAACGAAGCTTACGAAGTCCTCTCCGACCCCGCCAAACGGAAAAAATACGACGAACTCGGCGCGGACTGGAAATCGGGCGCGGAATTCCGTCCACCGCCCGGCCACGGCGGATACCCCGGCGGCCAGACGTTTCGCGGCGGACGGCCCGGCGCGCAGGAATTTGAATTCGACGGTACCGGCTTCAGCGATTTCTTCGAGCAGATTTTCGGCTCGCGGATGCGCGGCGGCGCGCCCGGTGCGGATGGTTTTGAACCGCGCGGAAATTTTGGCGGGCGCGAAATGTCCGAACGCGGACGCGACGTGGAAGGCGACATCATGGTCACGCTTGAAGAAGCCGCGCGCGGCGCAATTCGTTCCGTCAGCGTGCGGCAAGGTTCCCGCACCGAGACGCATCAGGTCAAGATTCCCGCCGGCGTCACCGAAGGCCAGCGATTGCGGATTGCCGGGCGCGGTGAACACGGTTCCGGCGGCGGTGCGGCGGGTGATTTGTATCTGCGCGTGCGGCTCGCCAAGCATCCCGACTTCGAGGTCGAAGACCACAACTTGATTTACGAAGCCGAACTCGCGCCGTGGGAAGCCGCGCTCGGCGCTGAAATTTCCGTGCCTACGGTCACCGGGCGCGTGAACATCAAAATCCCCCCCGGAACACAGAGCGGACAGAAACTTCGCGTGCGCGGACACGGCCTGCCGCCGCACGGCGATCTGCTCGTCGTCACCAAGATTGTCGTTCCGACAAAGATTTCCGACGCGGAGAAAAAATTGTGGGAACAGTTGAAACGCGAATCCAAATTCAATCCCCGAGATTGAGGTAGGGACAGCGTGCTGCGCTGTCCGGACGCCGCAGCGCGGCGTCCCTCCCAAACCATGAAAACCATCCTCATCACCGGCGTCTCGCGCGGACTTGGGCGCGCGTTGACGGAGGAGTTCATCCGGCTCGGCCACGTCGTCCTCGGCTGCGGACGTTCGGAAAAGGAAATTGCGCGGTTGCGGAAACAATTTCCGTCGCCGAACGATTTTTCCGTTGTGGATGTCGGCGACGATTCGCAAGTCACCGCATGGGCGAAGCACGTTTTGCAAACGCACGCCGCGCCGGATTTGCTGCTCAACAACGCCGCGCTCATAAACCGCAACGCGCCGCTGTGGGAAGTTCCGGCGCAGGAATTTTCCGATGTGATTGACGTGAACCTCAAGGGCGTGGCGAACGTCATCCGCCATTTTGCGCCCGCGATGATCAAGCAGGGCAGGGGCGTCATCGTGAATTTCAGTTCCGGCTGGGGACGCTCGACCGACGCGGAAGTCGCGCCGTATTGCGCGACCAAGTGGGCGATTGAGGGACTCACGCAATCACTCGCGCAGGAATTGCCGCCGGGCATGGCTGCCGTGCCGCTCAATCCCGGCATCATCAACACCGACATGCTGCAAAGCTGTTTTGCCGGCGGCGCGAACAATTATCCGAAAGCAAATCAGTGGGCAAAAACCGCCGCGCCATTCCTGTTGAAAATAAATTCCGCCGACAACGGCAGGCAATTGACCGTGCCTATTCACGGCGTGAACGATTAATTTTTATGCCTTTACCTTGCCGTCATTAAATTGATAATCAGCATTCAGATGGATGCGGAACAGCAGAACAAACTAATTCAATCAATTCTTCCGCCGCCTGAAAAAGGAGAGGCGCAAGAAATTGCTTCTCCAGATGCCACGCTTAAATTAGCCATATTTGACAAATCGCAGAGTGGTCTTGAAGAATATCAAATGACCGACGCTGTTCAGCAAGCGTTCGACTCCGGCGTGATACGCAATCAAGCAGCAAAATTCTTTTTACCAGCACTTTGCCAACTTCGTGAAACTGATTTGAGAGATGCACGAGCTGAAAGAAAAGCAGCTCAAGTATCAATTGACAGCCTTCGTGACGGTTATCATACCGAACAAACCAATCGTGCGGTGTTAGAAGAACGTTTACGTGGTGAGACTCGAGTAAGAGGATTGCAAAATATATTTATTACATTGGGCGGTGTTTTGTTGGGTTGTGGTTTAGCGCCTTTACTTGCTGAATCATTCGCAATAACCATTGTTTTTACGGTTGTCGGAATTGTCATGTTAATCGTCGGTTGGTTTTATCCAGAGAGAAAAGGAAAATCATGATTTTCCCACAACCAACAGAAATGAATTTTTTTGGCGTCCACTATCCCGGTGTGCCAAACCGTGAATGTTTAGTGTTTCAAACAACTGTCCCTGTAAATATAGCCGAGTTCGGGATTATAATCGGATGGAATCTGCCAAATGGGCAAGCATTACCGCTATGGGATAATTTCTTTTGGTTTGGTGATGCAAATATAAATGCCCAAACTTGGATTGTTGTAATGACAGGCGGTGGAAAATTTGCAATGGAAACGCATGCAAATACCGGAGAGCCATTGCGCAGATATTATTGGGGACGAAAAGCTACTGTTTTTGAAAATCCAAATGTGTTCCCAATTCTCATACAACTTGGTGCTGTCAAAATTGGTGAAAGACAAATACCAAAAACAGCGTTGCCCCAATAAGTTTGCGGCTTGACCGGGTTGGACGCCGGCTTTGGGCTGGATTGATGTCGAACGCGTCCAAAAAGAAAAAGGCCCGGGCCTTGATTCCGACGGCCACAAGCGGCTGACGACCGGCACCATCAAAAACTAATTCGCTGGCGAAACTTTTTCGGTAAAATCTGCGCTCAATTGCAGGTCCGCTTTCTGCCTGATGTCGCGCGAGGAGGCGCCGATTTCAATTTCATATCCACCGGCGTCCGCCTTCCATTGTTTACCGGGAACATCGAAGTAAGCGAGATTACGCGGCTGGATGGTGAATTGGACGGTCTTCGTCTCGCCGGGTTGCAGCGCGACCTTGGAGAATCCCTTCAGTTCGCGAACCGGTTTATCAATCTGCGGCTTGGGGTCGTGAACGTAAAGTTCCACCACTTCCCCGCCCGCGCGTTTTCCGGTGTTAGTGATGTCAACGCCGGCGGTGATGCTGCCGTCGGGCGCGAGTTGCGCCTGCGAAAGCTGGAGATTTTTGTAGCCAAAGGTGGTGTAAGACAAGCCGTAGCCAAACGGGAACAGCGGCTGGATGCCGTCCTTGTCAAAATGGCGGTAGCCAATATAAATGCCCTCGGCATAATTGACCTGATGATTCGCGCCGGGGAAATTATTGGCGTCGGGATAATCCGTGCGGTCAGCAGCCATAGTGTCGGGAAGTTTTCCAGACGGATTCACGTCGCCGAATAAAATGGCTGCAATCGCCGTTCCACCTTCCTGCCCGGGAAACCAGGCTTCAACCACTGCCGGCGCTTGATCCAGCCAGTCTTTCATGGTGACGGGTGTTCCGTTGTTGATCACGACGATGGTCTTTTTGTTGACGGCGGCGATTTCGCGGATCAACTCCGCCTGATGAGTTGGCAAATCCATTGAAGGGCGGTCACCGCCTTCGCCTTCCGCGCGGTGGGTGGAAACGCAAACGATGGCGACGTCGGAATTTTTTGCGGCGGCGATGGCCTTTTGGTCAAGCGATTTTCCCGGCGGCTGCCAGTTGAGTTGCGCTTCAAAACCATCTTCTGCCTGGAAATATTCGATGCGCAAATCATAGGTTTTTCCGGCAACCAATTTGGTTTCAAACGTGATGGGTGTCGGCGCGCCTTCGACCCAATGGTCAACCAACATTTTATTATCCAGAAAAATGCGGAAACCGTCGTCACCGGTGAAGGTGAAACCATACTTGCCGCTTTCCGGCACCGTAAGTTTGGTGGTCCAGCGCACGCTGAAATCGGTTCTGGGAAAATTGCGCGCCGGCCGGCGCGGACCCTGGAGGTCAATTCTTTCATCCGTGCGCACGAGCGCAGGCGGACCGGCCAAATCGCGGTTCGTAAAATATTCCGCTTCAAATCCATGGACGGTTCCGTTGGATGATGTGATGACTGAACCGGATAAAAATTCTCCCTGAACGCCGGCGGGGACATAATCAATGGTCGCGTTGCCGGCGCGGGCCTTGATGCCGTCGAGCAATTCAACGACATGCGCCGGATGAACTTCGGGACTGCCCAAAGCATCAATCTGCATTTTGTCCGCCGGTTCTCCAATCAAGGCGATGGATTTAATTTTGGCCGAATCCAGCGGTAGAATATTTTTTTGATTTTTGAGCAGGACAATTCCTTTTTCCGCCACTTCCAACGCGAGCGCGCTGTGTTCGGGTGAATTCACTTTGGTTGCGTCCGGATGCATCGGGCCGTCGAGCAGGCCGACGCGGATGATTGTGCGCAAAATGCGATGAACGGAATCATCCACCGCCGCCTGCGTGACGGTTCCACTGGTCAGTTCCTCTTTGAGTTTCGCCACGGTCATATTTCTGCCCGTGGGCATTTCCAAATCGTTTCCGTCCTGCACGACGTCGGCTTCGTGAACGCCGCCCCAATCGGACATCACCAATCCATCGAAACCCCATTCCTTTTTCAAGATTACATTGAGCAGATAAGGATTTGCGCTGGAGTGCCGGCCGTTGACTTCATTGTAAGAACTCATGATTGCATGGACTTTGCCTTCCTTGACGCCGGCTTCAAATGCCGGCAGATAAATTTCCCGCAACGCGCGTTCGCCGACAGTCGCATTCACTTCCATGCGGTCGCTCTCCTGATTGTTGCAGGCAAAATGTTTGATGCACGCGGAGATGCCGGTGTTCTGCATGCCCTGGATGTAAGCAACCGCGAGCCGCGCCGCGAGATAAGGGTCTTCGGTCATGTATTCGCCATTGCGCCCGCCGAGCGGCGTGCGATGGATATTCACGGCTGGACCAAGTAAAACCTGAACGCCCTGGCCTTTGTTACGCGCTTCCTCACCGATGGCTTGTCCGATCTGCCAAAGTAAATTTGTATCCCACGTCGAAGCCATCAACACACCGGCAGGAAACGCCGTGGCCGGTCCCAGCGTGCCTTCCGGACCACCACGCACGCCTTGGCCGGCATCGGCCATGACCATCTCCGGCACGCCGAGCCGCGGAATCGGCTGGGCGGTGAAACCGGTGCCGCCCAGCAGCGCCAGTTTTTCGTCTTGAGTCAGGCGGCCAAAAAGATCGTCCACGCGCTGTTCCAACGGCGCTGTTGCATCTTTATACGAAGGCGCGTCCGCTCCAAAGACAACGCTGTTAATGAACAAGGCAAAACTGATCAAAGTAAAAAGGCGAATTGTGCGCATGGTGTGGCGATAAGAAACAAGGGCGTTGGTTGTTGAAAACTGAAAATTCGCAAGGAGACGTTCTGTTTTCATTGATGTCGTGGGCGCGATTAAAACTGCCATTACTGATTATTTTGTCGAGGACAAAAAAATTTACATTTGTGGGATTATGCCGTTCACAAACTATCAAGGTAGGGACAGCGCGCTGCGCTGTCCCCGTCGCCGAGCGCAGCGTCAGGCGACGGAAAAACGGAGCGTTTACCACGTTCGTTCCGTCCTGCCGGACGGGGACGCCGCAGCGCGGCGTCCCTACCACCCGAAAAGTTTGTCAAAGGCATAATCCCGTACATTTGCGTCAGTAGCTTGACCGAATCGGACGCCGGCTTTAGGCTGGCTTGATGTCGAATTCGCCGCAAAAGAAGAAACGCAAGGCCCTGATGCTCGGCGTCGGCCTAGATTCCGACGGCCACAAGCGGCTGACGACCGGCCCGAATTTCGCGCTCGTCGGCGGCTCGCAGGAAACCCACGAGCAGATGACCGAGAGGGCCCTCAAGATCAACGAAAAACTCAAGGCGCGCGGCAAACAACTCGAAACCGTCACCCACGAGGAGTTCGACGACATCGCGCAGGCGGTGGGATTGAAGAAAGTCAAGCCGCAGAGCGGCGAAAGAAAGTAGCCCACGGCGAGAGCCGTGGGATCGAGAGAAAGGCGCATAAGCCCCGGCAGGGGCGACAGAATAAAATCATTCTGAAGATGCGCCTGTTCTTTCGCCCCATCCGGGGCTTATGCGCACACAACGTTTTTCCCACGGTTTCACCGTGGGCTACTGTCTGACGCGCCTCCGGCGCTGAAAGATTAAATCAACCGAAGCGTTTCCAAAGCCGCGCGGGTTTTCTGCGGCGTCTCGTGCAGAATCGTCCGCCAGCCGCGTGCGCTTCCGCCTTCGACATTTTCCAGCCGGTCGTCAATGTAGATCAAATCCGCGCCGCGCCTGCCGGACATATTTTCCATCGCCTCGTAAATTGCCGGCTGCGGCTTCATTGCGCCGACTTCGTAGGAAAGGATGTAGCCGTCGAAATGCTTGAAGAACGGAAAGTCGCGCCGGACGTGTTCGACGGCGAGGTCGTTGGTGTTGGAGAAGATGTAGGTCGGCAGACCGCGCCGCCGCAATGCCGCGTGCAACTCAATCATCGGCCCGATTGGTGAAAAGATTTCGGCGAAGAACTTCCCGAACTCGGCAATTTCACCCTGAAACCCCGCGGCCTCGCGCACGGCGCCGAAGAATTGTTCGCGCGTGAGCCGCCCGCTTTCGTATTCGACCAGCAAAGGCGAACTGCCCAGGAACCCATGCAGATTTTCCGGCGGCTTGGTGCAACGCGCGGCGATTTTGCGCGCGGCAATCGTGTAATCGAAATCCACGAGCACCTTGCCGAGGTCAAAAATGATGGCGGGTTGATTCATTGTCTGAAATTCAAAATGGTAGGGACGCCGCGCTGCGGCGTCCGGTCGGCGCAGCGCGCCGACCCTACCTCAATTCATTTCCCTGCGGCTTTCGAGCGCGCGGTTGAGCGTCAACTCGTCGGCGTATTCCAGGCCGCTGCCGGCGGGCAGGCCGAAGCCAATGCGCGAGATTTTCAACCCCGGTCGCGCAAGCCGTTTTGCGAGGTAATTGCTCGTCGCATCGCCCTCCACGTCCGTGCCGAGCGCGATGATGATTTCCTTGATCGGCTCGCCCGCCAGCCGTTTTTCCAAGTCTGAAATTTTCAAATCTTCCGGCTCCACGCCGTCGAGCGGCGAGATTTTTCCGCCGAGCACGTGGAACTTGCCGCGAAACGAACCGGATTTTTCCACGCTCAAGATGTCCACCGCGCGTTCCACAACGCAAATGAGCGACGAATCACGCCGCGAATCTTCGCAAACAGGGCACGGGGATTTTTCCGTCAACGCGCCGCAGGTGGTGCAGAACTGGATTTTCTCGCGCGCGTGAACAATCACGTCGGCAAGCTGCCTTACGACCGCTGAATCCGTTTGCACCAGATGCAGGGCGATGCGTTCGGCGGAGCGCGGCCCGACGCCGGGCAGCTTGGCCAGCGCGGCGGTAAGTGCAATGATTGGCTCTGGAATTAAAGACATTTGGTTCTCGTCCTCCAATTTCGATTGCGGGAACGGGGACGCGGAGGAAGTAATTTCAACCCAAACCTGGCAGGCTCAAGCCCGCCGTGATTTTACCCATTTCGGAATTGGAAATTTCCTTTGCCTGGCCGAGCGCCTGGTTTGCGGCGGTGAGAATCATGTCTTCGACAATTTGCGCGTCGGCGGGGTTCAGCGCCTGCGGATCAATCTTGATGGACGCGATGCTGCCGTCGCACTTCGCCGTCACTTTGACCGCGCCGCCGCCGCTGGTGGCCTCGACGGTGCGCGCGGCGAGCTGCGCCTGCACCTGTTCCATTTGCTGCTGCATTCGCGCAGCCTGTTTCATGAGTTTGCCGATGCTTGACATAATTTCGTGAATCGTTGAATGTTTAAATCGTTGAATTGAAAATCAAATTCAAGCGCGCACTTCGACAATCTGGCCTTTGAAAATTTCCAGCGCTTTCTGGATCAGCGGGTCGTTCTTGAAAGTTTCCTTGTTGAATGGGATGGACGCGGATTTTTCTTTTGCTGGCGCGGTTGAAACTGGTTTGGTCGCAGTTGGCGCCGACACGGCGGAAATAATTGGCGCAATGGTCGGCTTCACTGCTTGTCCGACTGGCGCTTCGGCTTTCACGAATTTAATCTGGCAGTTCGCGTGGCCTAGTTCGGCCAGTTTCGTTTGAAGCAACGTGTGATTGCGCGCGTTGTCCACAAGGCCGAGATGATCCGCAAATTCGGGATCAAAGCCGATGACGAGGATGTTTTTCTCGAACGAAATTGGATTGGCCTCCAGCAAATAACTCCTGACAAATGGGCTGGCGCGGCCAACGGCTTCGACCAATTGCGTCCACAGGCTGGAAAGATCGGCGGAAACGGGTACGGTCTGAATTTGGGCGGCAGGCGGCGTTTCGACGCGCGGAACTTGCGCCGGAGTCGCAGACGCGGCGGGACGCGGTGCTGCCGACGGCGTGGCGGGAGAAACGCTTGCGGTGCTCTGGCCGCCGCGCAATTGATTGAGCTGCTTCAAAACCGCGTCGAGGCCGATGGCGCTGCGGGCTTCGATGGCTTTGAGCAGGGTGACTTCGAGCAAAATTTTCTTGGAGGCGGTATCGCGCAAATTGAGTTCGGCATCGGCCAGGGTTTCAAGAATACGCGTGAACGATTCTACGTTGGCCAATGTGGATTGTTCTTTCAACGCCGCAACTTCCGCTTCAGAAACTTCAAGCAGATTCAAGTCGCCCTTCGAGACTTGGAAGATTAGCAAGTTTCGGAAATGGTTCAACAAATCAGAAAGCAGGCGTCCGAGGTCTTTTCCGTTTTGCGCGAGTTCATTCAACAAGCCGAGCGCGGTTTGAATTTCCCCGGCGAGAACGGCTTTGCTCAAGCCGAGAATCTGGCTTTGCGCGGCGAGGCCGAACATGGAAAGCACGTCTGCCTCCTCGATCTTGTCGCCGCAAAAACTGATGAGCTGGTCCAGCGTGGACTCGGCGTCGCGCATCCCGCCGTCCGCGCCGCGCGCGATGGCATAAAGCGCGGCCTCGTCAATCTTCACCTTTTCCAATTGCGCAATGTGCGCGAGGTGCTTGGTGATGAGCGCGGAGGGAATCCGGCGCAGATCAAATCGCTGGCAGCGCGAAAGAATCGTCGGCAGAACTTTTTCCGGGTCGGTCGTCGCGAACATGAACTTCACGTGCGCGGGCGGTTCCTCCAGCGTTTTCAGCAGCGCGTTGAACGCCGCCGTCGAAAGCATGTGAACTTCGTCAATGATGTAGATTTTGAACTGGGAATTCGCCGGCGCGTATCTGCAGGTCTCGCGCAGTTCGCGGACCTGCTCGACGCCGTTGTTGCTCGCGCCGTCAATTTCCAGCACGTCAAGCGCGCGGCCTTCGGTGATTTCCTGGACGTGAAAATCTTTTTCGTCAAAATCAATTTTCGGGCCGCCGGTGCAGTTCAGGCATTTGGCGAAGATGCGGGCGATGGTCGTTTTGCCCGTTCCGCGCGGCCCGCAAAAAAGGTAGGCGTGCGCGATGCGCTTTTGCGCGACGGCGTTGGTGAGCGTCTGCGTGACGTGCTCCTGACCGACAACGTCGGCGAAACGCTGCGGACGATACTTGCGGGCGATGACTTGATAGCTCACAACGCGATTGTGAATTAAAAATTAAAAATTAAAAACGCAAAAATGGAAACTGCCGTCCGGCTTGTCATTTTTAATTTTACATTTTTCATTTTGAATTAAGAAATGCCAGGGTGACTGCGGCAGATGCAAAGCAAACTACCGTTGCTGCCTTCCGGCCCTGGCGGGGTTCGTAAGTCCACATTCCACAGGCCCTGGCAGGGAAAGGGTGCGCCAGTTGCATGTGCGCTTCAAGAACAAACGACCCTTTCCACAGGCAAATTTCGGATGCGCCGCCGCTGCCATTTAACACGGTAATGACCCGTGAATCCCGGTTCCTTTGGAAGAACATCGCCAAATCGTCCGGCGGTCTCTTCTTCGGCCTCGGCCTCGTGCCGCTGGTGCTCATCATCTGCGCGATGGTCTCGCGGCCGGCGCATTGCACGCAGTCGCCCGGTTGGTGATAAAATTGTCATTTTTCTTTCTTGGAGTTTTAATGGCGGCTTGGTTAGCCTGTCCGCATGAACCATCACAATCTTTTTTCGCGCGTTTTAACTGTTTCTGGAATCGGGATGCTGGCGTTCTGCGGGTTCGTCCAAACCACTTCCGCCGCCAGCCCTTACAGAATCGTCAACACCGCCAAGGCGATGGGCGCGGGCGGGATTGATTATGTCTATGCGGACAATGACAACCGCCGGCTCTATGTTCCGCGCGGCAGTCAGGTGCTCGTTTTTGACGAAGACATGCTCAATCCCGCCGGCTCAATCACCAACGCGCGCGCGCACGGCGTGGCGGTTGATCCCAAATCCAACCACGGCTTTTGCAGCAGCAGTCCCGTCACGATGTGGGACGCCAGGACGCTGGAGACGATCAAGACGATTCCCGTCGGGGGCCGCCCGGACGGAATTCTTTTCGAGCCGTTGACGGAGCGGATCTATGTCTTGAGCCACAGCGCGCCCAACGTCACGGTGATTGACGGCAAGGACGGTTCGGTGGCCGGCACGATTGACCTCGGCGGCGCGCCCGAACAAGCGCAAAGCGACGGCCAGGGACACATGTATATTGACCTCGAAGACAAAGATCAAATCGCCGTCGTGGACGTGAACACGCTCAAGGTGACCGCCACCTATGACATCAGCAGCAAGGGCGGCGGGCCGGGCGGCCTCGGTCTGGACGCGAAGAACCACATTCTCTTCGCCATGTGCCATGAACCGGCGACGTGCGTGATTCTAAATGCCGACGACGGAAAGATTATTACGACGTTGCCGATTGGAAATGGCACGGACGGCGGCGGATTCAATCCCGCGACGATGGAAGCGTTCAGTTCGCAAGGCGACGGCACCTTGACCATCATCAAGGAAAACAGCCCGACGGATTTTGCCGTTGAACAAACCGTCACGACCAAATCGCGCGCGAAGACTTGCACGCTCGACACGAAGAACAATCAGATCATTTTGATCACCACGGAGCGGCCCGCGACGCCGCCTTCGGCAACCGCCACGAATACCACGATGGTTGCAAGTCTGACCCGACTGGAACCGGCGACTCCCGCCAACGGCACGAACCGGCCGGACGGCGGTCGTCCCCGTGGTGGACGGGGCGGTGGCTACAACAACGGTCCGGCGATGCTGGATATTATTGTGGTGGGCCGCTGACCGGCGTCATTCTGGGATGATGCCGTTCACTATCAAGGTAGGGACGCCGCGCTGCGCCGTCGTGAATTTGGTAGGGATGGCGCGCTGCGCCGTCCGCCGCCGCAAGGCGGCTCCCCTCTCCCCGTCGCCGAGCGCAAGCGCCCGCCGTGCTCGCGCCCGTCGCGGCAGGTCAGGCGACGGAAAAAAGGAGCTTTTACCACGCTCGTTCCGTCCTGCCGGACGGGGACGCCCAGCGCGGCGTCCCTACCACCCGAAAAATTTGTCAAAGACATAATCCCGCGTCATTCACAAAATTCGTTGATGAAAAAACCCGGGGCATTGGCTCCGGGCTTTCGTTTTTGCCGGCGTTTTATGGCAGGACGTGGGGCGGTGTCACCGAACTGGCGAGGGAACAGGCCGGATTGTTGCCGACTACGTCTTCGGTGTAAGTGCCGCCGGCCGGGCAGCCCGGAATTCTGCCGGCCGCGTTCAGCTTGATATACGGCGTGAGGTCGCCGGGATAGTTGATGGCGTCCCCGGTTTTCTTCCCATTTTCCAGCGCGAACAGGCTGGCCGCGCCATCAACCTGCTTGAGGTTGTTGACGCAGGCGCTGGCTTGCGCCACGGAGCGGGATCGCACAAAGTTGGGAATGGCAATCGCCGCCAGCAGGCCGATGATGGCCACGACGATCATGATTTCCACCAGCGTGAACCCCGCCTGGCGGAGTTGTTTTGTCGTTTTCATGTTTTTTCTTTCTCGTTGGCGCGGTGTGAACCATGCGGCGGGCGGGTTATGATGATTGCAATGTGTTCACTTGATTGCCCGTCGCAACCGCAACAAGGTTCAACGCGAACCCTTGTTTGAGTTGTTACGCTCAAGATGTGTAAACAATCTGAAACCCGTCTGGTTGCGGGAAAAACCGGGCCGGACGGGAAGCCGGGCTTTGCGCCGGGATCATGCCGTTCACAAACCCTCAAGGTAGGGATGGGCGCGCTGCGCCGTCCGCCGCCGCAAGGCGGCTCCCCTCTCCCCGTCGCCGGGCGCAGCATCGGGCGACGGAAAAAACCCGCTGACCCATGGCAACAATCGCCTTCCAAAAATCCCCCAACACCGCGTTTGTCCGCTCACCCACCCGCATCGCCGCCTACAATCCGCCCGCCAACCCCATCGGCGAACTCGGCTTCCAGCCAAACTTGAGCTAAACCGTGCCCAAAATAGGGCCCATTAAACCCGGCTTAACGCCCCCTTACAACGCGCCGCTTTGGGACAAAGGCAGGGTGGGTCTGCAGTTCTCTGTCCGCTGCGGCATGGATTTCACTGGCAAACCCACCCCGCGCCATTTCAATTCATCCAGTCCAACGTCAATACCTTCAACCGGCATTTTATCGCGCGAAGATTTGGTGGGAAGATTTAGGACTGACCCATTTACAAGAAATCATTGCCACTGGACTGGACGGAGTTTTATCCGCTCCTGCGGCAGTTGCATCATGGCCGTGTGCGCACACAAGGCACGGGCGATCTCTACGAACGCTTCGCCCAGAGTCTCTCACGCCGCCAACTGGGTGCGCTGGTGCAGGATTATCGGCGGGATCAACTCCATGCCATGAAACACATTTACTGGCTCTGGACGGGACTGGCATGGTCGTGCGACGCCACCGAATATGGTGAAGCTGGCTGGCAGATCATCCCCGTCCAAGACCTCGCTTCACGCTATCGGTTCCGGCCACTGGTCAGTGACCGGCTCGATGGCCGTCAAATCGCCGCCCATCTGGAAAGCCTCTTCCGGCAACACGGCGCACCCTTGTTCCTCAAACGCGACAATGGTTCGCCCTTTAATAACCAACAGGTGGATGCCGTCATGGCCCGCTTCGGCGTGTTGCCTCTGAATAATCCACCGCATTTTCCCCGCTACAACGGTGCGGAGGAAAAAAGCATCCGTGACTTGAAAGCGGCCTTGGATCATCGGCTGCAACACACGAACAAGGTGGCTAAAGATTTAAGTTTGGCGGTGGAAGTCACCGCGCATGAGCTCAATCACCGTGCGCGGCGCTGTCTCAAAGGCCGCACCGCCTGCGCCGTCTTTTACGACGACGCTCAACGCCTGCGCTGGGCCAAACGCCAGCGCCAAATCATTTTCCGATTGCTGCTCTGCCGGTTCGGAGCCATAGTCGGGAAAACGATGAATGGCCGTCGCCTCAAACCCGCCACGGCGTGGCGGGTCACTGTGGAAGCCTGGCTCCGCTGCCAGGGTCTGATTGCCGTCCGTCAAAACCAGAAACCTAATGTGTCAACCACTTTTCAGAAAATATGGTCTCACAATTAACTTGGTCGCACAACCCTACCATGGAACACCAGGCATCTAACGGCCGCGAACGTGAATTTTCAAACGCGATCAGCTTTCTTTTAATCCCAAACTGTCCGGCTTTTATCCGCGGATGGCACGGATTGCAAGATCCGGTGCCTTGTTCAGACTTCTGGCTGGTGCCGGAACCCATCCGCCATCCGGCGCCAGGTCACGCTGCGGGAGCCGTTGCTGCCGCTCCGCATTGGATTTAACGAAGTGTTGCGCGCCGGATTGTCAGGAATAACCGAGAGCGCGGCAATACGGGGCCAGTCGTTTCCCAACCGGTGCCAGCGCCTCCGCATAATGTTGCCAGCGGCCCACGGCCCGGCCATG